>OLQH01000014.1_pt1 | contig 193755 bp, 134 predicted proteins | sample 1672671 | NCBI WGS metagenome assembly OLQH01 (sample SAMEA3136712, study PRJEB25190) | human gut metagenome | reverse complement strand
CGTCCTGTCCCATACCTGCTACTTCCAGAGTTGCCCATACCGGGTCACCGGAGAATAACTGATTGTAAGAAGGGATACGTGCAAATTTAACCATACGGAATTTCATTACCATGTGGTCAACAAGCTCCTGAGCTTCTTTCTCTGTAAGAGTTCCGTTCTGAAGATCTCTTTCAATATAAATATCAAGGAATGTGGAAATACGTCCGACACTCATTGCAGCACCGTTCTGAGTTTTGATGGCTGCAAGATATCCGAAGTACAGCCACTGGAAAGCTTCTCTTGCATCTTTGGCCGGTTTGGAGATATCATATCCATAAGATTCAGCCATAACTTTCATGCCTTTCAGAGCACGGATCTGATCAGCGATCTCTTCACGAAGCTGGAAGTCATAACGTCTCATACCCTGACGGTCGCATGCTGCGAAGTCTTTCTGTTTTCCTTCGATCAGAGCGTCGATTCCGTACAGAGCCACACGTCTGTAGTCGCCAACGATACGTCCACGTCCGTAAGTATCCGGAAGACCTGTAAGGATCTTGTTGTGACGTGCTACTTTCATCTCAGGTGTATAGATATCAAATACACCCTGGTTGTGAGTTTTAAATTCATAGTTGTGGAAAACATCTTTAATCTTGTCACTTACTTTATATCCGTAAGTTTCACAAGCCTGCTCTGCCATTTTGATACCGCCGTATGGCATGAAAGCACGTTTCAGAGGTTTATCTGTCTGAAGACCAACAACTTTTTCAAGGTCTTTTGTTTCTTCATCAATATATCCGGGACCATATGCTGTCAGAGATGTAACTACCTCTGTCTCCATATCAAGAACTCCGCCTTTGGCACGTTCTTCTTTCTGAAGTGCCTGGAGCTTGCCCCACAGTTTGTTTGTAGCTTCTGTAGGTCCTTCCAGGAAAGAAGCATCACCGTCATATGGTGTATAGTTCATTCCAATAAAGTTACGTACATCGATTTTTTCTTTCCAACGGTTGCCCTTAAAGCCATTCCACTGTTCGAAATTTTTCATTCTTTTACCTCTTTCTCTAAAATATTTCCGCGCATCTCTCACTGGTCTGGAGTGAGATAATAAAATGTAAATTGTACTTATTTAGGACAATTTTCTGTCCATGCTGTCAGTATACGTAAACATGAGTGTTATGTCAATTAATTTCCTTTATGATTTTAATTAAATACAATTCTGATAGCTTTTCATCGGAGTTTGCTTCTTTATTGTACTTTATCGCGTACATTAAGACTTTCTTGTATTTTTATAAATACAAAAAAATACCGGTCAGGAAGTCCTCTGGACAATCTGACCGGTATCTGATTTTTGATATTTTATGTAAACTATATTATCCCCTGCCAAGCGGATATTAGCCTGACCTGCAGAAGTCAAAAAACAGCAGGAAAGAATCGGGCGTGTCGGAACAATCTAACGGTTATTGATCGCTGTTACAAGTGCATCAATAGATGCGCGAATGATATCCGCGTCTACTCCTGCACCCCAGGCAAGCGTTCCATCCGGCTTTTTGATACCGACATAAGCAATAGCTTTGGAACTTGAACTGCGCTCCAGCGCATGCTCCTGATATGTTTCCAGGGAATATTTCAGCTCATATGCCTTCTTCAGTGCATTGCTGACTGCATCAAGACGTCCGTTACCGGATGCCTCTGTAGTGATTGTCTTTCCGCGGAAAGTAGAGGTAACTTTTGTTACAATACCACCATCTTTCTGCTGGAAATGTACTTCATTGATGCTGTACGGTTCTGTGATATTCTCAAAGGTCTGTTTAAACAGATTGAAAATTTCGTCAGGATGAAGCTCTTTATGTTTGTGGTCTGAAACAGCTTTTGTGGCATATCCCATTGCCTCACGCATTTTCGGAGGAAGGTTAAGACCGAATTTGGTCTCAAGGATATATCCCACGCCACCTTTACCGGACTGGCTGTTGATGCGGATAACATCTGCGTCATAATTTCTTCCCACATCTGTCGGATCGATCGGAAGATACGGAACATTCCAGTGATCCGGATCCTTGTCATCTCTCCAGTGCATACCCTTGGCAATTGCATCCTGATGAGAGCCGGAAAATGCGGCAAATACAAGTGCACCACTGTACGGACTTCTTTCGCCTACTTTCATTCCGGTACATTCTTCATATATTTCACAGATATGTGGCATATCAGAGAAATCAAGTTTTGGATCTACACCCTGAGAATACATATTCATACCAAGTGTAACAATATCTACATTTCCGGTACGCTCACCGTTTCCAAACAGAGTACCCTCGATTCTGTCTGCACCTGCAAGTAATCCCATTTCAGAATCTGCAACACCGCATCCTCTGTCATTGTGCGGATGGAGAGATACGATTACATTCTCGCGGTATTTCAGATTTTCACACATATATTCTACCTGGCTTGCATATACATGCGGCATGGAATGCTGTACAGTTACAGGCAGATTGATGATGCATTTGTTATCTGCTGTAGGCTGCCATACATCAAGAACTGCATTGCTTACTTCCAGAGCGTATTCCGGTTCTGTGCCTGTAAAGCTTTCAGGGCTGTACTCAAACTGGAAATTTCCTTCTGTTTCATCAGCCAGTTTCTTTAATAATGCGGCACCATCCACTGCAATCTTTAAGATTTCTTCTTTGGATTTCTTAAATACCTGTTCTCTCTGAGCTACAGAAGTGGAATTGTACACATGTACAATTGCCTTTGGTGCGCCTTTGACAGCTTCAAAAGTTTTGCGGATGATATGCTCTCTGGCTTGAGTCAGAACCTGAATAGTCACATCCTGTGGGATCAGATTCTGCTCGATCAGGGTACGCAGAAATTCATATTCTGTTTCAGAAGCAGCCGGGAAACCTACTTCAATTTCTTTGAAACCGATTTTTACAAGAAGTTTAAAGAATTCAATTTTCTGTTCCAGACTCATCGGAATCACCAGTGCCTGATTACCGTCACGAAGGTCTACAGAACACCAGACAGGTGCTTTGTCCACATATTCTTTTTCTGCCCATTTCATGCATTTAACAGGCGGCATAAAATACTGTCTCTGATATTTGCTTGGATTCATCATTTTTTCTTCCTCCGTTATGTAAATATTATGTTTGGACTGTGGGGATTGACTGTAAAAAGACATAAAAAAATCTTCCATCTCCACAGACTTATCTGCAAGAGACGAAAGATATTATCATCTTACGCGGTACCACTCTTATTTATGAACAATGTCATACACTCATGGGATACGGAATCTCCGGATATCCGGTATTCTTATATCCTCTCCATATAACGGTGGAAACCGTCTGCACCTACTCTTGTATAATTTCAGGCAGCTGCTCAAAGGCGAGTTCCACAATTTCCTTCCACTGTTTCTCAGCAACCAACAGTTCTCTGTGCTCCGGTCCGGGTGTACTATTCCTTATCATTGCATTTTACTTATAACTTTATTTGGCTTTTTTGAAATGAAATGAACATACGTCTGAATCATTCATTGTAAATATACTACAAACGATTTAACCATATGTCAGTCGGGGCAACAGGATTTGAACCTGCGACCTCACGGCCCCCAGCCGTGCGCGCTACCAAGCTACGCCATACCCCGTAACGCAAGTTAGTATAACAAATTATTTCTGTGATTTCAACTGTTTTTTGAAAAATTCACAAAAATTATACAAATTTAGCAGGAAGAAATTTCATGTACTTTTTTATGTTATAAAATTTCTTCCTGTTTATCCTATGTACAAGCCTTACAATCATCTGTTACAGTTACGCTGGCATGATGGCTTTTTCCAAATTGTCTACACGCATATCCAGTTCAAAAACTTTCTCTCGAGTTTCCTTATTCTCCTTTCTATAGCGAAGCTCATCCATACGTGCATCAAATAGGGCAGATATTTTTCTGTCAATTTCATTTTCCAGTTTAAGTTCTATAGTTTTTACGCTTCCCTTGAGTTGCACAATATCTGATTTCATGTTCGTGATATCTGCCTTCATGTTCGTGATATCCGTCTTCATGTTTGTGATATCTGCCTTCATGTTCGTGATATCCGTCTTCATGTTTGTGATATCCGTCTTCATGTTCGCAATATCTGTCTTCATGTTTGTGATATCTGCCTTCATGTTCGTGATATCCGTCTTCATGTTCGTGATATCCGTCTTCATGTTCGTGATATCCGTCTTCATGTTTGCAATATCTGTCTTCATATCTGCGATATCGTTCTTTACATCGGACATATCATTTTGAAAACCGGCAATGCTTCCCTGTATAGAAAAAAGGATATTTCTCAATTCCGCATCTTCCACATTCTTCCCTCCTTTCGTTATAGTACGTTTCGTTCTCTTTTGTATAGAACCAATTGTACCATTGAAGGAAGAAAAAGTCTACAGCGAAATTATTATAATATTTTTATAAGACATCTTCGGCAAATTATAACTTATGTATAAACAGCCCACTCCGAAGCTTTGGCTCAAACCAGGTGGATTTTGGGGGCATTAATTTGTTCTCGTCTGCAATCTTCATCAGGTCTTCCATAGATGTCGGGTACATGACAAAGGCTACACCGCCGGTTCTGTCCGCAATCTCTGCCAGCTCTGCTGCCTTATGGCTTCCGCCCACAAAGGAGATTCTCTGGTCTGTGCGCGGATCTTCGATTCCCAGGACTGGTCTGAGGACTTTTTCCTGAAGAATGGATACATCCAGCTGTCCGACCACGTCCTTCTTATCATAGATATCCGGCCATGCTTTCAGGTGATACCACTGTCCGTCCACATACATTCCCATACAATGCTTCTCTACAGGCTTGCATGGAAATCCCGGCATCAGCATCAGTTCAAAGTTGAACTTCAGGGCGCCCAGAAATGCCTTTACAGTCAGGCCGTTCAAATCTTTTACAATCCTGTTATAAGGAAGAATGCAGAGCTGGTCATAGGGAAATACAACAGACAGGAAATAATTAAACTCTTCCTCCCCTGTATATCCCGGATTCTGTTCTCTTCTCTTTAAACCTACTTTTACAGCGGAAGCTGCGCGGTGATGTCCATCTGCGATGTACAGAGAATCAACCCCTGCAAATTCCTTATTTATTTCAGAAATGACCTCATCTTCATCAATCACCCATACTCTGTGTGTAATCTGATCCTCTTCTGTAAAATCATATGCTGCTTCATGATGATCTTTCCAGTTATTCATCAGTGTAAGCAGAGAATCCGGATATCTGCATGCCAGAAAAATAGGACCGGTATTTGCATTACAGGAATCTACATGGTGGATTCTGTCCTGTTCCTTATCTTCTCTGGTAAGCTCATGTTTCTTCACTACACCATTCATATAATCATCAATGGAACTGCATCCTACGATACCGGTCTGTGTCTTTCCTTTTCTTACAAGTTCATATATATAGTAACAGGCCTTCTGATCCTGAACAAGAATTCCCTTTTCTTCCATATTGTCAAGATTTTCTTTTGCTTTTTCATAAACCCGATCATCATACAGATCTGTCTCAGGTTCCAGATCCATTTCCGGTCTGTCAATATGAAGAAAGGACAGGGGATTCTCATCTCCGATTGATTTTGCTTCTTCACGGTTTACCACATCATATGGAAGTGCTGCCACATCAGCAGCCTTTTCCGGTGTAGGTCGAAGTGCCCGGAATGCATGAAATACTGCCATAATATTTTCTCCTCTTCTGTATCTTTTGTATTGCTCTTTTATACCCACTTTACTGTCTATCCTGTAAAAATAAAACGAACATTACTCATTATTTTATCATATCCAAATCCTTATATCAATGTACAAATTATGAAACCTAATTTTTTTTTGAAAAACCTAAAAATTTTTGTATTTTTCTATTGCAATTTTTAAAATATATGGTATGATAGAATCACAAGTTAAGGAAACCAAATGATAATTTTTAAGGGAGGTCATTTTATGACAGAAGGATTAAAATGGACTGTAAACGAGGTTCCGAAATCAGATGATAAACACCTGGAACTGATGTCCGAAGAAAATGTAAAGAAAGCAAATGAGTTCCACAGAAGTTTCCCACAGTACAGTGTGACGCCTCTTCAGAACCTTTCATCCCTTGCGAAATATTTAGGAGTAAAAAATATTTTCTGTAAGGATGAATCCTATCGCTTTGGCTTAAATGCTTTCAAAGTACTTGGAGGTTCTTATGCAATGGGCCGCTATATCGCAAAAGAACTTGGACGTGATATCAGCGAGCTGCCATACAATGTTCTCTCTTCTGATAAATTAAGAGAAGAATTCGGACAGGCTACATTCTTTACTGCAACAGACGGTAATCATGGACGTGGAGTTGCATGGGCAGCTAACCGCCTTGGACAGAAAGCAGTTGTAAGAATGCCTAAGGGAACAACAAAGACTCGTTTCGATAACATTGCCAAAGAAGGTGCTACTGTTACGATCGAAGAAGTAAACTATGATGACTGCGTAAGAATGGCTGCAGCAGAAGCTGCCAAAACAGAACATGGTATCATCGTTCAGGATACCGCATGGGACGGATATGAAGAAATTCCATCCTGGATCATGCAGGGATACGGAACACTGGTTCTTGAGGCTGACCAGCAGTTAAAAGAAATGGGTGTTGAACGTCCAACACATGTATTTGTTCAGGCCGGTGTTGGTTCTTTAGCAGGTGCCGTAGTCGGTTATTTTGCTCATAAATATAAAGATAACCCGCCGGTTATGGCTGTCTGTGAAGCAAGTGCTGCTGACTGCCTGTACCGCTCCGCTGTTGCAAAGACAGGAAATCTGGTAAATGTTACAGGTGATCTTCAGACAATTATGGCCGGTCTTGCATGCGGTGAGGGAAATACGATCGGATGGGATATCCTGAAAAATCACGTAGATGTATTTGCATCCTGTCCTGACTGGATGAGCGCAAAGGCAACACGTATCTACGCTAATCCACTGGGAGATGATCCACGCGTTGTCTCCGGTGAATCCGGTTCCGTTCCGCTTGGTTTCTGCTTCACTGCTCTTCACGATGAAGATGCAAAAGACTTAAAAGAAGCGCTGAAACTGGATGAGAATTCCGTAGTACTTGTTATTTCCACAGAAGGTGACACTGATCCTGTTCGCTACCGCGAGATCGTATGGGACGGATTATACGGAACAGACGAATCTTTAAGTAAATGATGTTTTTGGTGAACACAGACAGGTAAGTGGTATGGTTATCTCGAAAATGATATACCAGTAACTAATAATATGATATCAGATTAGGGGCAAAATACCTTTTGACCCTAACATCATAATATTTTATACATATTGGGAGGGTAAAAAAATGGATTACGCAAAAATTAACGAAGCTGCAATGGGTTATAAGGATGATATGACTAAGTTCCTTCGCGATCTGGTTCGCATTCCTGGCGAAAGCTGCGGAGAAAAAGGACATATCATGAGAATCAAAGAGGAAATGGAAAAAGTCGGATTCGACAAAGTTCAGATCGATCCGATGGGCAATATCCTCGGCTACATGGGAACAGGTAAAACTCTCATTGGTTTTGACGCTCATATTGATACAGTCGGTATCGGTAATATCAAGAACTGGGAATTTGATCCATACGAAGGTTTCGAATCTGATGAAGAAATCGGCGGACGTGGAACATCTGACCAGATGGGCGGTATTGTTTCTGCAGTATACGGTGCTAAGATCATGAAAGACCTTGGTCTTTTAAACGATAAATATCAGGTACTTGTGACAGGTACTGTACAGGAAGAAGACTGTGACGGTCTCTGCTGGCAGTACATCATCCATGAAGATGGTGTTCGTCCTGAATTCGTTGTTTCCACAGAACCAACAGACGGCGGTATCTACAGAGGACAGCGTGGACGTATGGAAATCCGCGTAGATGTAAAGGGTGTTTCCTGCCATGGTTCCGCTCCGGAACGTGGTGACAATGCAATCTACAAAATGGCTGATATTCTCCAGGATATCCGCGCATTAAACGAAAACGATGCTGCTGATACCACAGAGATCAAAGGTCTTGTAAAAATGCTTGATGAGAAATACAACCCTGAATGGGAAGAAGCACGTTTCCTTGGACGTGGCACTGTTACTACTTCCGAAATCTTCTTCACATCTCCAAGCCGCTGTGCAGTAGCTGACTCCTGCTCTGTATCTCTTGACCGTCGTATGACAGCAGGCGAAACATGGGAAAGCTGCCTGGATGAGATCCGTGCTCTTCCGGCTGTACAGAAATATGGCGACGACGTAACAGTATCCATGTATGAATACAACCGTCCGTCCTATACAGACCTTGTATATCCGATCGAGTGCTACTTCCCGACATGGGTAATCCCGAAAGATCACAAAGTAACACAGGCTCTGGAAGAAGCATATAAAGGACTGTACGGCGAAGAGCGTCTCGGAAATGCTGAGACAGAAGGCATGAGAAAAGCTCGTCCGCTTACAGACAAATGGACATTCTCTACTAACGGTGTAACAATCATGGGACGTAACAGCATTCCTTGTATCGGATTCGGACCTGGTGCAGAAGCACAGGCTCATGCTCCGAACGAAAAAACATGGAAGATCGACCTTGTAAGATGCGCTGCTGTATACGCTGCTCTTCCAACTGCATACTGCAAATAATAAATAAATTTTCAAATTTTTTAGGCGACGGATTTCCTATCATCCTAAAGGCTTAATATGTGTCCGGACAGAATCCCTGCTGTAACAGGCAGGGACACAAGATAAACAGATACAGCCGGATAACCGGTGTTCTGCCAAACGCAGAAATTCAATTATTTCATATCAGGAAAGGATAAGCTATCAAAGCATAGCAGGTATTGATTTTATGAAAACATTACAGGATTACATTGATAAATTAAACAGCTTAAACTTCAAAGAAATGTACAACAACGATTTCTTCTGGACATGGGACAAAACAGATGATGAACTGGAAGCTGTTTTCACAGTTGCTGATGCTCTCCGTTTCATGAGAGAGAACAATATCTCCACAAAAGTATTCGAGAGTGGTCTTGGAATCTCTATCTTCCGCGATAACTCCACACGTACACGTTTCTCTTTTGCTTCCGCATGTAACCTTCTTGGTCTGGAAGTACAGGATCTTGATGAAAAGAAATCTCAAATCGCTCATGGTGAAACTGTTCGCGAAACAGCAAACATGGTATCTTTCATGGCTGATGTGATCGGTATCCGTGATGATATGTATATCGGAAAAGGACATGCTTACCAGAAAGAATTCATGGAAGCTGTTACAGAAGGAAACAAAGACGGTATCCTTGAGCAGAGACCTACTCTTGTAAACCTTCAGTGCGACGTTGACCATCCGACACAGTGTATGGCAGATATGCTCCACATCATCCATGAATTCGGCGGTGTTGAGAATCTGAAAGGCAAAAAGATTGCTATGACATGGGCTTACTCTCCATCCTATGGTAAACCACTCTCCGTTCCGCAGGGCGTTATCGGTCTGATGACACGTTTCGGCATGGACGTTGTTCTTGCTCATCCGGAAGGATATGATGTAATGCCGGAAGTTGAAGAGATCGCCAAAAAGAATGCTGAGAAAAACGGCGGATCCTTCACAAAGACAAACGATATGGCTGAAGCTTTCAAAGATGCTGATATCGTATATCCAAAGAGCTGGGCTCCATTTGCAGCTATGGAAAAACGTACAGACCTTTATGCAGAAGGCGACTTCGACGGAATCGATAAATTAGAGAAAGAACTTCTTGCACAGAATGCACAGCACAAAGACTGGGCCTGCACAGAAGAACTTATGAAAACAACAAAAGACGGAAAAGCTCTTTACCTGCACTGCCTGCCGGCTGATATTACAGGTGTAAGCTGCGAAACAGGTGAGGTTGACGCTTCTGTATTCGATCGTTACAGAATCCCGTTATACAAAGAAGCAAGCTTCAAACCATACATCATCGCTGCTATGATCATGCTTTCCAAATTTGAAAATCCACAGGATATCCTGAAGAAACTTGAAGTCAAAGCAGCTCCAAGAATCCTGAAATAATCAGGCGCAGATTAACAGTTGGATTGCAGTAATATTCCAGCTGCTTTCAAACAGATATTTAATTTTGAAAGCAGTTTCAGAATTTAAATATATTGAAAAATAGTACTCATCATATTGTATAGCAGGCGGGGCTGTCGCAGAAAGCACACAATCTTTATTGCGGCGGCCCTCTTTGCCTTTAAAATCAGGAGGTTTTTACAAATGTTTACAAGAAAAAGAATCGTTATTGCGCTCGGTGGGAACGCTCTGGGAAATACTCTCCCGGAACAGATGGTAGCTGTAAAAACTACTGCAAAAGCATTATGCGATCTGATCGAAGAAGGTCATCAGGTTGTTGTTGTACATGGAAACGGGCCACAGGTTGGCATGATCAACAATGCCATGTCTGCTCTCTCCAGAGAAGATGAGAATCAGCCAAACACTCCTCTCTCTGTCTGTGTTGCCATGAGTCAGGCTTACATCGGATATGATCTGCAGAATGCTTTGAGAGAGGAACTTCGAATCAGAGGATTTGTCCGCACACCTGTCGTCACTGTTGTCACTCAGGTTCGTGTAGATCCCAATGATCCTGCTTTTGAAAATCCATCCAAGCCGATCGGCAAATTCCTGACAAAAGAGGAAGCAGACCATCAGGCCAAGGCATATGGACATATCATGAAAGAAGACGCAGGGCGTGGTTATCGTCGTGTAGTTGCATCTCCAAAGCCTGTTGAAATCGTTGAACAGGATGCGATCAACAGTCTTGTGGATGCAAATAAAATCGTTATCTGCTGCGGTGGCGGCGGAATTCCCGTTGTTCTTAACGGACATCATCTCAAAGGTGCATCAGCAGTTATTGATAAGGATTATGCAAGCTGTCTCCTGGCCAAAGAGCTGGATGCAGATATGCTTATCATTCTTACAGCAGTGGAGAAGGTTGCTGTAAACTTCGGCAAGGAAAACGAAGAATGGCTGGATGACATCACTGTAGATGACGCTAAGAAATATATTAATGAGGGACAGTTTGCCCCAGGTTCCATGCTCCCGAAAGTTCAGGCTGCCGTTGATTTTGCAAGCTCCAAAGAAGGAAGAACTGCCATGATCACTTTACTTCAGAAAGCCAAAGACGGTATCCAGGGAAAAACCGGAACCAAAATCCATCTTTAATCTGTTCAGCAGATATCTTATCATATATCAGCTGTTTAATACTGATATATATAACTGCCACATATTCAGGATATCTGCCATATAGCGAAATAATTGCGCAAAAAAAGTTCCGGTGACCTCGCCCGGAACTTTTTTTGTGATGAGTGGACCAGAGTGTCTGGAAAATCATTCCTGCAATCTGCACGCCCCACTTTTCGGTATATTTTGACATACATCTTGCGGAAAGCATTTTTCAGACACGCTTTAGTACATCGTTTTCGAAATAACTATACCACTCACTTGTCTGCGAATCCGATTGCACAGGTCTAAAAGCCTCAGCGTAGCCCGCTACGCCTGCGTTTTTATACCAGCACACTCGAATCCGCATCCTACGCGATTGGTATAGTTATTTACGAAACGATGTACTAGTGGACTGCTATAGATTCATAATAATCAATATCTTCCAGTTCCCTGCCTGCTTCTATCTCATAAATCTGCGTATCATCCAGATGTTTCATGATCACTTTTTTACCGCCTTTATCCCCTTCCAGAGAAAGCAGCTCATTGTAATATTTCCTGTCAAAAATACATGGATTTCCCATTTTCCCCTGACAGGAAACACAGGCGATTCCTTTGGAAGTGTTTAAAAACACATGGATCAGTTCACAGATTGTCTCACTGGTAAGCCAGGGCTGATCAGACACAGTAAAAAGCACTGCATCTGCATCCAAGCTGGCATTCAGACCGATTTTTACAGAGGAAGAAATTCCATCTTCCGGATGGGGATTATACAAAACCTGTATTTCCTTTGTTTTCACTGCTTCTGCAATGGCATCATATTGAGTAATAACAATAATATTACAGATTATTTTTGCTGTAATATTATTTCTGTACAGGTTATTTAACTGAACAATATCTGAATTATTATCCTCTGTAATATCTGAATATTCCGAATAGATATTTTCTATTTTCTTCTTTGTATCATCCAGTTGTTCCAACACATGTCGATACATAGGTATTCCGTCTATTTCACATAACAGTTTATTTGCCCCAAAACGGCGGCTGTTTCCAGCCGCCAGCATGATCATTGCAATTTTCAAAATAATTTATTCCTCCAAAAGGCTTCCGTAAGCCGCTACTGTATTCTTCCTTTCCAGTTCCTCAACAATGTGCTCTGCAGGTTCTTTCTCTCTGAGTATATCTGACTTGTTCAGATACACTCTGTATACTCTTTCTTCCACATCCTTAAAAAGTCCGCAGATAGAAGTCGCAATCTTTACAATATCTTCTTCAGTGATCGGAGCTTCCAGACTTTTCCTGAGAAATTCCGAGGTACGTTCCATACGGTAAGCACTCTGACTGATTGGCTGCCCCAGACAGTCCAGCCCGATCACACTGATCACAATGTCCGCACATCTTGGGATTACAGGCTCCCATTTCTCCGGGACTTTTACCGGATGATGCTTTGCTCCGTCCGCTTCCACAAGCATTACATCGCACAATTCTCTCAGTTCTTCCAGTTTTTCTTCTGTCAGAGACGCATATTTACCGGTGTCCTCCTCATATTCCGCAGCAATCACATATCTTTCTTTGTCCAGAAGTTCTTTTACCCTGACTGCATCTCCGCCCCTGGCAAACGGAAGTTCAGATTCTCCTGCCATATGGGTGGTCGTGGTAATGATCACTCTCTTTCCCTTATCGATCAGTTCATCTGTAAGACGGTAGATCAGGCTGGTTTTGCCGCCGCCGCCAACTACAGCGATCACAGGGTATTTTTCATAATCAATCTGCAGCAGTTCCAGAAAATCGACCTGGTGCTTCATATGGCATCACTCCTTCTGAAAGCAGGATTTCCAATACACTGCCGGCAATACAGCGGGCTTTGTCGGAAATCGTGAAACAGTTTTTCTTTTGTTCTTTGCGCGGATCAATATCTGCAATTTTCATCCCCTTCGGCACTGTAAATCCATCTCTGATCATGCCACGCAAAACTCCTGTAAGAGAAGCCCTGACAGGTGTATCTCCGATCCAGGCAAGGACCTGATCCTTCTCCACGATATCTGCAATCTTTGAGATACAATGGATTTCCCCTGAAACAGGAGCATGGAGCACGCGCTCTTTTCCAAATCCTCCAATGATACCCGGAACTCCTGTGTTTGGCATAGCAGCACCTTTTGTGATGATTCTGGCAAGATTGTGGCCTCTCATAGTCTCCACTACATAATCCACATCCTCACCTGCCACAAATCCCGGTCCAAGACCAACGGTTAGATCTGCCATCTCTCTGGTGGTTCCAAGATTCTTTTTTGCAAGAATTGCATCTATCAGTGCTGCAGGTCTGTATTTCTTAAGGACAGTTCCTTCTGTGTCTGCCATAAGAGGAATCTCCCCGGCTTTCCAGACTGCCTCGCATTCCTCTACACTGTCAACTTTTCTGCAGAGAACTCCTTCCACAGAAGACTGCCCGTCGTAAACAGCCTCGCAAAAAGAAACCATTCGCCTGATCGCAGTGGGTTTCTCACATTCCAGTACCAGAAGACGGTAGCCGCATCGGTATAATCTGTGGATCGTACCGCTGGCCAGATCACCGCCACCTCTTATTATTACAACATTTTCCGGTTTATTGTCAGATTTTGGGACATTTGTGTATCTGTTTGTCATCTTACTGTCTTTCCTCTTCTTGTCTCATTTTCATCCATTACTTTTTCCACCGCATTTACAATGTTCTCATAACCTGTGCAGCGGCAGAGATTTCCTGCCATATGTTTCCGAATCGCATCTCTTGATAATTTCTCTCCACGTTCCAGTAAAACAGTGGCAGACATGATAAATCCGGGAGTGCAGAAACCGCACTGTATGGCACCTTCTTCGATAAATGCCTCCTGAATCCTGGTAAGTTCTCCGTTTTTCTCCAGACCTTCCAGTGTACGGATATTTTTACCCTCCGCCCAGACTGCCAGATAAATACAGGAGTCAATAGTCTCTCCGTCTATGATTACTGTACAGGCACCACATTCTCCTACTTCACAGCCCTTTTTTACAGAAGTCAGTCCAAGCCGGTTGCGAAGCATATCAAGCAGTGACTCCCTTACATCTACATATTCTTCAACTTCTCTTCCGTTTACTGTACATCGTACAAGCTGCATCTGCTTTTTCATATGCGGTCACCTCCTGCAAGTTCTACGGTACGTCTCAATGCCCGTGCCGCAATTTCTCCGCCAATCTGAAGACGAAATGCCCTGGATGCTCTCCAGGAATCTCTCGGATTGATTTCCTCCCGGATTAGCTGTGCTGTCTTTTCATACAGGCTTTCTTCTATCTTCATGCCCTTCAAAGCCTCTTCTGCCTTTGTGCAGCGGTACGGAACCGGAGCTGCAACTCCAAAGGTAATGCGCACATCTTCTATCACTCCTGCCTGTTGATCTACCTTGCTCACCACACTACAGCTGATCGTTGCGATATCCATGGCATTTCGCATGGAATACTTAATATAATGACCATGATACCCTTCATATTCTTTTGCAGGAATGATCACATAGGTCAGGATCTCTCCCTGCCGCAGATCCACCCTGCCGGGTCCAAGATAGAAATCTTTTACAGGTACAAGACGGCCTTCCTTTCCATCTTCCAGCCTCAGCAGTGCGTTCAGGGAAAATACGGTCGGTGCACTGTCCGCACTGACTGCTCCGTTGCAGATGTTTCCACCGATAGTACCAATATTTCGTACCTGTGGTCCTCCTACCTGATCTACAGCCTCGCCAAGAACCGGAATATCTTTCCTGATAATTGCATCATTTGTTATATGTGAGAAGACAGTTCCGGCACCAATATAAATATCTCCGTTATCCGCCATTTTTACACCCTGGATTTCTTTGATCCCATGGATACTCACCAGAGAAGTTCCGGCAAATTTTCCCTCCCGGATTTTGATCAGCACATCACTTCCTCCGGAAATGATCCTGGCATCCGGATGTTCATTCAGTAATCTCACAGCATCTTTTACACTTTCAGCCTGATAATAGTTCTCAATATCGTACATAAAATCCCCTCCCCTCTAAATAAGTCCGGCCCTTATAAAGCCATCGATCAGTCTCTGTGGTGTCAGAGGATTTTCATTAAAGGCTACACCTGTTGCATGAAGTACTGCATTACGGATTGCCGGTGCACCCGGAATTGCCGGCGGTTCACCCAGTGCTTTGTTTCCGAAAGGTCCAATCGGATCATCAAGTTCCACAAAATCCGCCTTGATATCAGGAGTATCCATCATTGTCATCAGTTTATAGTCCAGCAGGGTTCCGTTCAGTGGTCTTCCTGTTTTTTCATCCAGAATGAGCTGCTCCGACAGACCGTATCCCATTCCCATAGACATACCGCCCTGTACCTGCATTTCAGCCAGTTTCGGATTAATAAGCTTACCGCTGTCATGCACATTAATGATATGAAGGATTTTGATCTTGCCAAGCTTTATATCGACTTCCACTTCAGCAAAGCAGCATCCTGTGGCAATCGTATTTTTCTTTACCTGCTCGGAAACCTCTGCTGTAATAACAGAAGAATTGCCAAGACTGTAATAACTCTCCAATGCAAGATTTCCAAGAGATATTGCAGGATCCTTTCCTGCCATGATCCACCCATGATCAAGCCTCAGTTTCCTTGTCTCTTCAGGCAACAGCTCTTTTGCATAATCCAGAATCTTTTTCTTCAGAAGATTTGCGCAGTCTTTAACAACTGTTCCTGTTACAAACGACTGTCTGGATGCATAGGCACCGGTATCAAATGGTGTTACATCAGTATCCTGGACCGTCTGGATATGAACATCACTGATATCCATATTTAAAATCTCAGCCACCATCTGGGAAAATACCGTATCAGCACCCTGACCGATTTCAGTAGCTCCCAGCATCAGGCCAATACTTCCATCCTGATTCAGAGTCATTCTTGCACCTGCAATTTCCAGTGAAATTGGCCATACCCCTGTCTTATAGGAGAAAAGTGACATTCCGACGCCTCTGCGGATATTACCTGTCTGGTTTGTATATTCTTTTCGTTTTTCTTCCCAGTGGATATAATCTGCACCTTTTTCCAGACATTCAAAAATCCCGTTGGTGTTTGCTGCGATCGGCTTCAGGTAAGCATCCTCATAATATCCTTTGATAAGATTTTTCTTTCTGAACTCCAGAGGATCCATCCCGATCTCTTTTGCAATATCATCCATAAAGCACTCAATTGCAAAACATACCTGCGGGATCCCGTATCCACGCATCGCTCCGCCTACCGGTGTATTCGTATAGACAGTATATGCCTCTCCTTTGATATTCGGACATGCATACTGCAGCCTCCAGGCAGTCAGGCCATTGGCTGCTATGGCGTGTCCATGGGAGGCATATGCTCCCTGATTGGAAATAGCCAGCATATCCTTTGCAAGAAGATGCCCCTCACTGTCAACACCTGCCGTCAGATCATACTCAATAGAATGACGGGTTCTGGTGTTGCAGAAAGTTTCCTCTCTGGTTATATCGAGTTTGACCGGTCTGCCGCCAACCTGCGTGGTAAGAAACGCATTTAACGGTTCATACAGCACATCCTGCTTATTTCCGAATCCTCCACCTATGTATGGCTTAATGACTCTGATCTTTCCCCATGGGATTCCAAGAGCCTGCCCGATCACACGCCGGACAATATGCGGAATCTGAGTGGAAGTCACAACTATGATCCTGCCATTTTCCATATATGCACAGGAAATCGGATTCTCAATGTGGCAGTGCTGCACGATCGGGGTTTTATAACTGCGTTTTATAACTGTTTCGGATTCCTTCAGCCCTTCTTCCACATTTCCGATAAAGTAATTGGAACGGACAAGTACATTATCCTTTTTGTCGAGATGGATTGGCGGTTTGCTTCCATACATGGATTTACGCGGATGGATTTCTACCGGATATTCTTCATATTCAACTTCGATCAGGCGCAATGCCCTCTGGGCTGTGATTTCATCTTCTGCCACTACAGCAGCAATATCATCTCCGTAATAACGGACTCTTCCGGTAAGGATATTGCGGTCTGCAACATCCTGATGAGCCAGCTCCACAGACCAGGGATGTCCCGGCGTAGGATAACAATGATTCGGTACGTCTTTAAAAGTAACCACTTTTACTACGCCGTCCAGAGCCTCTGCTTTACTGGTATCGATTGATTTTACGATACCGTTTCCGATCTTTGCGTGATAGATTTTTGCCACCAGACAGTTGTCAGGAACCAGGTCATCAGTAAATTTTGCACGTCCTGTAACTTTGTCATAGGCATCTACTCTTGGAACACTCTTTCCAATCATGTTTTCACCTTCTCTGTATTTATTTTTGGTTATTATATAGAAGGAGCCGGACACACCCCAAGGTATCTGTCTGTTCCCCTCAGGACTTATGTCCGGCTCCGAACCATGCTACTTTCCTTCACCTTTTTTCTGACATCAGGCGAATTTACTTTTTATTTGCATAATTGTTATCTGTTTTCTGATTTGAGTATAGCATATTTGGATATGAAATTGCAATCTTTTATTCAATTTTTACGTATTATTTTCCTATTAACGAAGTTGTCTGATTGGGTTACTGTTCACTGAGAATATCCTTTGTAATGTATTACTAAGAACAGAGTGAACAGTAACCTGATTTACTTAACGTATTTCTGTCAATATTCCATGAAGGTCATGGATAACGTGTCTTGGGCATTTCACTGCGCACATACCACAGCTCAGACATATGGATTCCTCGATCACTGCACAGTTGTCTTTTACTTTTATCGCACCGGCTGTGCAGGTCTTCTCGCAGATTCCGCAGCCGATACAGCTGACGTTACATTGCTTCTTTGCTTCTGCACCTTTTTTATTATTGGAACATTTTACCACAATGTAGTTTGCACACTCATGGACATGGATCACTTTCTGCGGGCAGACTTTCGCGCAGGCACCACAGCCAATGCATTTCTCCTCATCCACTTCCGCCACACCATACTCATTGATGGAAATGGCTCCGAATTTACATTTATCTATACAGGCTTTACATCCGATACATCCATCTGCACAGCCGGACTCACCTTCGGCTGATCTGCACCCCCCATTACATGCAACTACAGCCGCGCGATATGGAAATTTCTTCTTTACTGCCATATTCAGCACTTCCTTTCATATGGTGTTCCGGTCAGAGGAAGACTATACTGTCTTTCACCATTCCATCTGAAATATGCATCTGCAATTGCAGGTGCAGTTGGGATAGAGGTGATCTCACCGATTCCAATGGCACCACAGGCTACATTCAGTCCCGGTTTGTCAACAACGATGGCATCGATTTTCGGAATCTCATGAGAGCGGAACAGGCCAAGAGATCCATACTTGTCAATTGGTTTACAGTTCTCATCGATCGGATAATGCTCTCTCAGTGCAAATCCTATGGACATCACTACGCCGCCCTCAATCTGACCTTCGCAGGACAGTGGATTGACTGCCTTGCCCACATCATGTGCAGCAACCATTTCCTCAATCTTACCTGTTTTTTTATCCAGGATACACATCTGCGTCGCATAGCCGTAGGCTACATGGGAAACAGGATTCGGCACATTTGCGCCAAGAGGATCTGTCTTTGCAAGATATTCCCCATAATAAATTTTACCGATCACATCATCAATGGTCTTACCTGCATTGCGGTCCTCCATAACCTTATCGCAGGCTCTGCGGCAGGCTTCCCCTGTTACCAGAGTCTGTCTGGAGCCGGAAGTTGTACCTGAATCCGGTGCGAACCAGGTATTACTTCTCTCATATACAATATCTTCATGCTTCAGATCTGTATTGGTAACTACCATCTGTGTCAGGACTGTACCAAGTCCCTGGCCGATACAGGAAGCACCGGAATAGATGTGCAGCTTTTTATCTTTCTCAAATACGAGTTTCACGCGGCCTGTATCCGGGATACCGACACCGACACCGGCATTCTTCATGGCGCAGCCGATTCCCACCGGTTTTCCTTCTTCCAGAGCAGCATCATACTTCTTCTTTACAGCTTCCAGTGTCTCCACAAGACCTGTGGAATTATCTACGATCTGACCATTCGGAAGCGTCTCACCGGGACGGATCGCATTGCGGTAACGGATTTCCCATGGAGTGATACCTACTTTGTCTGCCATCATATTCAGCAGGGTTTCTGTTGCAAAACAGGTCTGGGTTACACCAAACCCGCGAAACGCTCCGGCAGGCGGATTGTTGGTATAATAAGCAGTTCCTTCAATCTCGAAATTCTCATAATGATAGGGACCTGCCGCATGAGTACATGCACGTTCCAGCACAGGACCGCCAAGTGAGGCAAATGCACCTGTATCTGATGCTACTTTCGCTTTTACCCCCATGATATTGCCGTTCTCATCGCAGCCCATGGTCATATCCATATAAAACGGATGACGCTTCGGATGAACCAGCAGGGATTCTGCTCTGGTCAGTTTCATCTTCACCGGTTTCTTAGTAGCATAAGTGAGCAGCGCAGCCAGATGCTGTACTGTCATATCTTCCTTTCCGCCGAATCCGCCGCCTACAAGTGCATTCTGTACCTTTACTCTGTCCGTTCCAAGTAACAGGGAACACTCATGTAATGTCTGGTGTGCAGACTGATCTGTGGAATATACGAAAATATCTCCGTCCTCATCATACAAAGCCACTGCGCACTCAGGCTCAAGAAATGCATGTTCTGTCCATGGGGTTTCAAAATGATGACTGATCACATATTTGGAATTACGGATTGCTTCATCTGCATTTCCTCTGCTGATATGTTTATGTGCACAGATATTATTTTCTTCTTCATCAAATACCTTCGGTGCATCCTCTGCCGCTGCTTCCTCAATTGTATGAATATGAGGCAGCACTTCATATTTTACTTTGATCAGTTTCTTAGCTTTCTCAGCTGTTTCTCTGTCTTTTGCTGCAATAACGGCAATGGCATCTCCAAGATAATGTGTCAGACCCCCTACAGGTATCAGTGAATACTGATCATGTTTCAGATGTCCGATCTTATTCTCTCCCGGAATGTCCTCTGCTGTTAATACCGCTTCTACCCCGGAAAGTGCCTTTGCTGCTGCTGTATCGATCTCAAGTACACGTGCACGTGGATATTTACTTCTGAGTGCCACCCCATACAGCATTCCGTCAAAGTAAAAATCATCCGGATATTTGCCGGTTCCCAGTACTTTCTCCTCCACATCCACTCTGGATACTCTGTGTCCTATATTCCAGTCCGGATCCAGATCATCCGGGATCACACCCGTCTTTAAAACTTTCGCAGCCAGCCTTACTGCATCCATAATTTTTACATAGCCCGTGCAGCGACAATAGTTATTGCGCAGTGCATATTTAATCTCATCATCTGTGGGATCTTTGTTCACGTCCAGAAGAGCCTTTGTACACATTACCATACCCGGAATACAGAATCCACACTGAACAGCACCTGCTTTTCCATAAGCGTAGGTATAGACTTCCCTCTCCCATTCAGTCAGTCCTTCTACTGTGATCACTGTCCTGCCATCCAGTAAATCTGTGTCCGGCACACATGCCTTGCATGTTTTTCCGTCAATTATAACTGTACAGGCTCCGCAGGCTCCTTCACTGCAGCCGTCCTTCACTGAAGTCAGATGAAGTTCATCCCTCAAAAAGCGCAGTAGTTTTTGATTTCCGGTCGGTTCGACCTTTTGTCCATTGACTGTAAATACTGCCATATCGGACTCTCCTTTCTTTTTCGCACGTCTGCCAATTAAGGCAGTCAGCCTGAGTTTACCTCTTTCTGTTTTTTATCTGCCTGTGATACCGCATGAATTTATTACAAAAGTAACATGCGGCCGCGATTCAGCCTGATATGCAACACTGTCCACAGCCTTTTTCTGCTGTGGACAGAGTTAAATATTTCTTTATAAGTTATCTGATATTACAAATTTAAAATTATTTTACAGCTCTTTATTCCTGTTTTCAGACACGCTCCAGTACAGCGTTTCGTAAATAACTATACCAATCGCGTAGGATCATCATTTCATGATCAGATAGCTGTAATCATCGATTACTGCACAGATCAGTCTGCGAAGACCTTCGTACAACTTATCATTTGCATCATCTGCCTTGCAGTCGGAAATCTGACCAAGGAGACGAACCTTGCACTCTTTTGTCTCCGGATTGATCACTGCAAATCCATCATTTGTGCTGTCTGCCATATCTGCCTCAGAAGCGAATAATGTGAATTTATCCTTGTACGGTGCACTTGCATATGGACAGAAGCTCTTGCAGTTGCCGCATTCATTACACATGTAATCCACATGGATCACCTGATTCATTGCCATTCCCGGAACTTTGATGGAGATGTTTGCTCTGTTTGGACATACATCTACACAATTCTCACAGACTTTATTACAGGTCAGACAGCGCTCACTTTCGTTCGCAGCGTCCTTGCTTTCCTTGAGTATTGCTTTTTTGGAGTAACAGTCTTTTTCTGTTCCCGGTACAGGCTGTCCTTTTACAATATCATGTCCAAGGATTGCTTTTGCAGCAACCTGTGCGTCGCGGATCGCTTCTACGATCGTAGCAGCTCCCCTTGCACCGTCACCGACAACGTAAACGCCTTCTGCACTTGTCTCCATTGTCTTATCATTGATGCGGGCTTTTCCACGCTCATTGACCGCAATACCATTTGCTTCATAGAACTCAGTTGGAACTTTCTCGCCAACTGCAACGATCACTGTATCAGCCAAAACTTCTTCTGTTTCGCCCGTTTCTGTTACACCTGCACGTCCGGAAGCATCCATGCTGCCAAGTTCCATCTTCTTACAGAGCAGTTTGCCGTTTTCCAGAGATACAGGAGAAAGAAGTTCTTTGAACTCTACGCCCTCTTCCAGTACTTCCAGTAACTCATCTTCTGCTGCTGGCATATAGCGTTTGGTTCTTCTGTATACCAGGTAAACATGTTCTACACCTTCTGTACGTTTCGCAGCTCTTGCAGTATCCATGGCAGTGTTACCGCCACCGATCACAACTACGTTTTTACCCAGTGCAACCTTACCGTCAGTTGCTTTGAAATCTCTTAAGAATTTCAGAGCGTTGATGGTTTCACCCTTTTCAAGCTTCAGAGTACCCGGTTTATTTGCACCTGTTGCAACGATCACTGCGTCATAACCCTGTGCTTTTAATTCCTGTACAGATTTCACTTCTGTACCTGTTTTAATCTCCACACCCATCTTCTGGATGAAGGAAACATCTTTATCGATTGCATCATCAGAGATACGGAATCCCGGGATCACATAACGGATCACGCCGCCGGCTTTCTCTTCTTTCTCAAATACTGTTACAGAAGCACCTGCTCTTGCAAGGAAGTATGCAGAAGCAATACCTGCAGGACCTGCACCTACAACAGCTACTTTCTTACCGTCTGCTGTGCCTGCTTTGATCTCACCGATCACTGTATCATATCCGTTTTGTGCTGCGATGAGCTTAGTGTTGCGGATATTTACAGGTTCTTCATAGAAGTTACGTGTACATTTGTACATACAGTTGTGCGCACAGAGAGTACCTGTGATAAATGGAAGTGCATTTTTCTCAAGGATAACTCTTAATGCCTGTGCATAATCGCCTTCTCCTGCCAGCTTCACATAGGTTGTGATATCCTGGTGGATCGGACATCCTTCTTCGCATGGAGCAAAGAAACAGTCAAGGAGCGGAACCTCTGAATCAGTTTTTCTCTTAGGAAGCGGTTTGATGCTCTTTACATGGTGAGCGTCTTTTTTCGCATCCTCGGCCAGCTGCTCAAGTGCAGCTACATCAATGCCTTTCCATTCTTTCACACCGTCAGCCATTACTTTCTCTGCCATCTGGGTAAATCTCTGATATCCGCCCGGCTTCAGAAGTGTAGTTGCCACTGTTACAGGCCATACACCACATCCGACGATACGGTCGATATTATAGTAATCAGCACCGCCTGAATAAGCGATACGGAGTTTTCCATCAAATTCCCGGGAAAGTCTGGCAGCAAGAGAAATGGATAACGGGAAAAGAGATTTTCCGGACATATACATTTCTTCGCTTGGAAGTTCATTTCTTGTAACATCTACAGGGAATGTATTGGTGATCTTCACACCAAACGCAAGGTTCAGTTCATCTGCAAGTGCCTGCAGTCTCTTAAACATCGGGATCGCATCTTCGTACTGTAAGTCATCTTTGAAATGGAAATCACCGAATACCATATAATCATATCCCATGTCATCCATGGTCTTTCTGGCAAATTCATATCCCAGGAGAGTCGGGTTACATTTGATAAATGTGTTCAGATGTTTCTCTTTAAACAGATGATTTGCAATGCTCTCAATCTCGTTTGGAGGACATCCATGGAGAGTAGAGATTGTTGCGGAATTACAGATATCAGACGGAATCGCCTCAATATCCTCTTTTGTAACTTTTTCAAATTTATCTACATTGTCCAATAACCACTGTTTACATTCTTTAAAGATTTCAGTATCTTTTGCTTCCATCATACTGTCAATGAAAGTATTAACCTTTGGCTCTTTGATCCCTGCAAGATCATATCCAACGGAAATATTGAACTGGAATCCGTCCTGTGCACCCAGATCAAATTCTTTGGCGATCACATGCAGGATAAACCATGCTTTAATATATTCTCCCATTGCCTGAGGAACATAAAGCTCTGTAGACCATTCACAGTTATATCCTTCATCATCTGCAAGGATACATGGTCTGTTGATACAGGCTGCAAGCTCTGCACCGTCCATCTTCTGAACTGTTTTCAGCTCAAAGAAACGTGCACCTGCATAATAAGAAGCAACAATGTTCTGTGTTAACTGTGTATGCGGTCCTGCTGCAGGTCCGATCGGTGTTTCCAGATTTCTCTCAAATATATTCAGCTTCCTGTCAGTTCCCGCTGCATAAGCTCTGTGCTGTCCGAAAACTGTTCCTTTTGTTTTCTTTTCTTCTAATACCCAGTTCATTAACTGTTCAAAGGGCATACAGGTCATGACTTCACTCATAATCCGATCCTCCATTATTTCATACGGTATGGCTTCTCTCCATCCGTTCTATATTTTGTTTACATTTATTTTTGCCAGGCAGAAAACTTATCTTCTTTACAATTCTTTACAGATTAACCATTAATATCATCTGCAAGTTCTTTTGCGGCCTGACGGCAGTCTGCCATAACTTTTGCCTCGTCGCATACAAGGACTTCGCGGTCTTTCATCAGGACTTTACCGTTACATACAGTAGTCTGGACCATGCTTCCGTTTACACCGAACATCAGATGTCCGTTAATGTTGCTTTCATTCATTGGTGTCAGCGGATCATAATCGATCACGATCACGTCTGCTGCCGCACCCTCTTTCAGGACACCGAGCTGTTTCTTAAAGTATCTGTTTGCAATCTTTGCATTTCCTTCAAAAAGCATCTGTGGAACTTCTCCCCAGGCTGCGTTCGGGTCGCAGAGGCTGTGTTTGTGTAAAACATTTGCAACCTTCCAGGATTCCATCATATCATGAGTATATCCGTCTGTACCAAGACCTGTGAGGATTCCCTTCTGTACCATTCTCATGGTCGGAGGACATCCGCATGCATTACCCATGTTAGATTCCGGGTTATGTACAACCATGGTATCTGTATCTTTGATCAGATCCATCTCATGTTCATTCACATAGATACAGTGACCGAGTAAAGTCTTCGGTCCAAGGATGTTCCAGTCATGAAGACGGTCAACAATACGTTTGCCATGCTCTTTCAGACACTGATGGAGATCGTAAATGCCTTCTGCTACATGGATGTGATATCCAACACCTTCCGGTTTCAGTTCATTGCAGAGAGCCATTGTTTCATCAGAGATTGTAAAGGATGCATGCATACCCATCATTCCGGCGATCATATCACTGTCGTCTGCAAGTGCATGCTTGATAAAATTCACGTTCTCCATTACAGATTCTCTGGATTTCTCCATTCCGTCACGGTCAGAAATCTCATAGCAGAGGCAGGTACGCACACCTAAATCCTTCGCAGCTTCCTCGATCGCATTGAGGGAACCTGTAATATGGCCAAAACTTGCATGGTGGTCAAACACTGTGGTTACACCGTTCTTGATAGAATCAATGTATGTAGCATATGCAGAAAGCTTTGTCTGCTCCAGTGTCAGATGACGGTCAACTGTCCACCATAAGCCATCCAGAATATCCAGAAATCCCTGAGGATTATATCCGTTAATGCTTAAGCCTCTTGCGAAGGAGCTGTAGATATGCTCATGGGCATTAATAAATGCCGGCATGATAACCCCACCCTTCGCATCAACAAATTCAGCATCCGGATAAACTTTCTTTACCTCTTCAGTTACCCCCACCATTACTATGGTGTTACCATCCATTGCTACAGCACCATTCTCCAGAAATGGGTTGGATGCGTCCTGTGTGATCATTCTTCCATTACCAATTACCAGCATATAGTTCCTCCTTTTACTTGTTAAAAACTACCAATTCGCTACTGCTTTTTACCTTTTGTTTAGGAATTATGTACTAATACTGTAACATACTTCTCCGGATAATGCAAGTAGAATTTACAAAAACTTTTTGGTTTTTCAAATTTTTTTTAGGCTTTATACTATCTCCGGTGAACAGATAAAAAAAGAACGGGGCAGTCATTGATGACAATGAACAACCTCGTTCTTTTTTTGATTTTCCTGTTTTCTGATGAAACTGATTTTATGACAAATTTTCAGGTTTGTCAACAATTTTTGTAAGATAGGAGAGTTATCCTTCCATAATCACAGAATTAACCCTGAGCTGTTTTCGTCCATTCTTCCAGAGATTCTCATCCAGTTCCACCTCATAGCCGCCGCCATTTCTCACATGCCACTCATAAAATGGTTTCTGTATATCTGCATACTCTTCCATGATATTCATGATCGTACCGCCATGGATGACAAGTGCCGCCTCTGCCACATGGCTGCGGATACATCCGGACACAACCCTGTCAAATCCTCTCAGATTTCTGCTTTTAAACCCTTCCCTGCTTTCTCCTCCCGGAAAAGGCAGAGTACCGTTGCTGTCAATCCATTCCTGATAGTGCGGATTACCTTCCAGCTCTTTATAGTTCTTATTTTCAAATTCTCCGAAATCGCATTCTGCCAGTTCTTCAATAATATGCACCGGCTCTCCCGGAAAAAGGATCTCTGCTGTCTGCACGCATCGTTTCAGAGGACTTACATAAACCGCCTGAACCTTTGGATAATCCATCTTATGCAGAAACTCTGTTCCCTCCTGACATAACGGCTCATCCGTTGTGCCGATATATCTGGAAAGTTTATTCCCTTCTGTTTTTCCATGTCTGATCAGCCATAACTTAATCATCTTTGATCACCGTTCCAATCCCGCAGACCACGCGCGTCACCTTATGGCTGTATGCAGCCAGCTTCGTACATACACGCCCTACAGCCTCTCTGTATTTTCTGTCAAAAGCATCCACAGGTACAACCCCGTACCCTACTTCCTGCGAGACAAGGACAATATCCGGATTCTTACAGATGATTTTTTCCGCAAGATCTGACACATCTTTTCCATTCTCCAGTTCACTGCGGATATACTGCTGAAAATCAGTCACACCCTGAGCATTCATCAGTTCTTCCTCTGTGACAGAACCGCCGTCACCCCACCTTAACTGTGGATACTGTTTCCTGGCATATTCAGTCTTTCCCTGATATGCACCGCCGATTATCATTTCCATACTCTTCGCTCCTCAAAAATTAGAAACCACCGCCAGGATCAATGCCATCCCAACTTCACAGATACAAAGAAAGAATCCTGAAATATCCCCGGTTGTCCCGCCAAAGTACTTCATCGCAATATGATGATAATACCAGAAAATCAGCAAAGCTCCCACAAAAGCCAGACTTCCCCATACAGGCCGGACCAAGATCATCCCTGCAGCCAGAAGCACCAGATAGACGATCAGCACATTTCTCGAGAGCACATCTGCGGAATTTCTGGAAAACTCAGCAACTGTACCGTCTGCCTTTGCTTTCGGAAAGGTAATAACTCCGATTCCGGACAGACATCTGGAAACCATAAAGCCAAGACTCAGGATTCCGATCGCCCTCATATTCTCTGCACTGTTAAACAACTGACTGTACGCGCCGTACCAGGCAATGAAATATACCGCCGCAGTAATAACAGCAAATGCACCTGCATGGGAATCCTTAAGAATCTCCAGCCTTCTGCTTCTCTCCTGCCAGGAACTCAGGGCATCCGAAGTATCCAAAAGACCATCCACATGGATCCCACCTGTCACAAACACAGGTACCAGCACCAGCACTGCAGTCACAAAACCCGGCTGATATCCAAATCGAAGTCCCAGATATGCCACCAGCATAGTCAGCCCGCCGATCACAGTTCCGATAAACGGAAAAAAACAGAACATATACTTCATGTTTTCCTTTGTCCAGTCAGCGCGTGGCATGGGAATCTTAGAAAACATGGCAAATGCCACCTTAAAATTATTCCATAAAGATTTCATTGATCAATTCCTCTTTTTCATAGTATGTCAATCCTGTCAAATGTATTATTTGCAAAGATTGCTGCAGGTATCTGTGGATTTGTGAAAGACTGGTATCCCATATACAACTTCCACCACTTCATCAGCTCTCTGCGCAGCAGTCTGATTGATTTTTCCCAGATATTCCAGATAAGAATCCATATCTCCGTCAAACACAACCGCATCTGAAAAAATCTCATTTGTAACGATCACCACATGAGCAGCCTGTCCCAGCAGATTCTCAATCCCTTTTGTAACTTCCGAAACTGTCCGGTCATGGGCTCCCTGCTCTTCAAACATTTCATTTGCCACCAGATTCGACATACATTCCAGAAGCACCACACATCCGGCAGGCAGTTTCACATTTTTGAGCCCTGTATAGCACTCAACTGTCTCGAAACCTTTTCCTGCACGCATCTTTTGGTGTCTCTCGATCCTTTTATGGCTTTCTTCATCAAAAGGGTGCATGGTCGCTATGTAAATCCTCTGTGCATCTCCGAAAGAAAGCACCCTGTCTTCCGCAAAAGCGGATTTTCCGCTCCCACTCCCCCCTGTCACAAGCGCCAGCATTATTTCAACTCCTCATACTGTTCCACATGGATATCATCAAAAGTACTCATAGAATGATAAACCGCTGCTGCCAGATCAAGGATCGGGAATAAAGCTACTGCTCCGGTTCCCTCGCCCAGACACATATCCGCATGAATGATTGCCTCTTTCCCTATATTCTCAAGGATCAGATGGGCAGCAGGCTCTTTTGATACATGGGATGCAAGAATATAATCCCTCGCAGCCGGGCAGATACGCATGGCGATCAGCGCAGAAACACAGGAAATAAATCCGTCCATGACTACAGGAATACCATAAACCGCACCTCCCAGAAAGACACCTGCCATTCCAGCGATATCAAGACCGCCTACCTTTGCCAGAACATCAATGGCATCCTCAGGATCTGGTTCATTTAATGCAATGGCTTTTTTGATCGCATTGATCTTGCGCACAAGTCCCTCGCTGGTCAGACCTGCGCCACGCCCTGTCATCTCTTCCACCGGCTGTTTCAGCAACACAGAAGCAACTGCACTGCTGGTGGTTGTATTTCCGATTCCCATTTCCCCTGTTGCCAGAATCCGGTAGCCCTTATCATTCAGTTCCCTTACCATGTCAATGCCTGCTTCAAGCCCCTTTACAGCTTGTTCTCTTGTCATGGCAGGACCCTTGGTCATATTCTGTGTACCATAGGCAATTTTATGGTCTGTGCGGACTTTTGTGTCCGTCACCATCCCCATATCCACCGGAAAAATCTCCGCATGGTTCTGCTTACACATCACACCGACAGATGTGTCATATTTCAGAAAATTCTCGGCAACGATGGCAGTAACTTCCTGTCCGGTCTGTGTCACACCCTCTTCTACCACGCCATTATCCGCGCACATGGCGATCAGACCTCTCCTGGAAAGATCCACCTCTACGTTTCCTGTAATTCCCGCGATCTGGATCAAAAGAGTCTCCAGTTTTCCAAGAGAATGCAGTGGTTTCGCAATACTGTCCCATCTTTTCTGTGCAATTTCCATGGCATTGTGATCTAATGGCTTAATCTTTGCAATAGCTTCTTCCAGAGTCATGAGTTTTCCCTCTCTTTTCCTTCATTATTTTGATTTCCCTGTTGTAAACACAAAAAATTTACTGAATACATAATTCAGTATCAACACAATAAACTGTGTCAGGAATTTCCCGATCATATCATTAAGCCCCATCACTGACACAAGCAGCCATACACCGCCAACCTCGATCACCATAGTGACCAGTCTGGCACTGACAAATTTGCAGAATGGCTGAACATGATCCTTCAATGTCTCGCATTTATCCTGAAAAACATACTTCGAATTTACCACATAGGCAAACAGGATCGCCAGGATGATCGAAATAATATTGGCGATATTCAGCTCCACCTTCAGCTTTCTGAGAATGAAAAAGCTGACCAGATTCACCATTGTGGTACATCCGCCAAAGAAAATATAGCGGATAACGGAACTTTCATACATTTTTCTGATCCATTGCTTCATAAAATATATCCTCTCAGTCCTGTATATTTCCATTCTTAATTACTTTTGAAATAATATATCTCGGTCTGCGCTTTACTTCTTCATAAATCTTGGAAATATAATATCCAATGATCCCAAGACTGATCATCATGGCACTTCCCACCAGAAGCAGCACCATCAGCAGGGTGGTATAACCTTCCACTGCAGAACCTGTAAAATACTGCACAAGCGAATAGACCATAAGTACCAGCGAACAGATAAAACATATCGCTCCTGTGATCGTAACAAACTGCAGCGGAAAAGTAGTAAATGCCACTATATTTGTGAACGCATATTTCACCAAAGACCACGGAGACCACTTGGAAACACCGGCCTCTCTCTCCTGCACCTCAAATTCCACACTGGTAGTCTTATATCCCACCCAGGAAGAAGTAGCCCGAAAGAACATATTCCTCTCAGGCATAGACAGAATACTGTCCACAGCCTTCCTGTCCATCATCTTAAAATCCGAGGCATCCTTCATATTTACCTTAGTTGCCTTAGACATGATATCATAGAAAAATCCTGCACATTCTTTATGTAAAAAGCCCTCTTTTCCTCTGTCTGCCTTCACACCCTCGATCACTTCATAGCCTTCCTGCCACAGCCTGTACATCTCAATAAGTGTCTGCGGCGGATGCTGCAGGTCACAGTCCATGACAGCCACCACATTTCCACAGGCCTGCGCAAGCCCTGCGAAAATCGCTGCTTCCTTTCCGAAATTTCTGGAAAAAAGAACGCCTGTCACATTCGCATCCCTCTCTCCTGCCTTCTGAATTTCTTCCCATGTCCGGTCGCCGGAACCATCGTTTACAACCACCAGCTCATAGGGAATCTTCGCTTCTGTAAGAACTTCCGCCAGCACCCGACAGGTTTTCCCAACCATCAGCTCCTCATTATATGCCGGAAGTACCACTGATAATTTACTCATGATGTCATTCCTCATTTTGTTTCATTCATTTACAACAGACCAATTTCTCATTCACTGTCTGTTATTCCTATAAATATTTTCTATAATGTCAGGGGCAAAAGGTATTTTGCTCCTAAGCACTTTACAGCTCCTGCAATTCTTATTTCTACTTTATTATACACAAATTTACAGAAATGTCCATTCCAACAATCTGCATACTCCAGTGTGTCAAACACTTCACAGGATAGTAGCACGTATATTACTGTTCTCTTCGTTCTCAGTAACGAGACTCAAATTCATTCCAGACTTTCCTGAAGCAATGGAATTTGGATTACTTTTTCTTCCTGAACACCAACATTACATATATAACCAGCCCCAGAACAGAAAGAAGCATTCCCGCTTTCAGATAAGGTGTGCAATATGTAAGGCGTATCTCATGTGAACCAGGTTCCAGTTCCAGAGCCATAAACATGGTATTCGCCTTCTGAAGCTTCGTTTCTTTCCCGTCCACATAAGCCGTAAATCCCTTACTGTACGGAACAGACAACACAAGAGCTTTCTTTTCGGAAACACTGATATCCCCTGTAATCTCATTCGTTCCCATTTTTACATTCTCGAGAGCTTCTTCACCCAGCTTCACAGTTTTTTCCTCAATCCCCTGCACCGGCTGACTCACAACCCTTAATTTATCATAGGTATAAACACCCGTATTGGCAAAGGTGATCGTCATAGTACGAACCCCTGATCTGGAATATCCCATATTGCAGAGAAAATCATGCCGTCCACTGTAGGCATTATACTTATCCGTAAAAATCTTTATGGTCTTGGTCACATCATTGGAGCTGACTGTCATAGCCGCTTCCTTTGATTCCTTCCAGTATCGCCACCGGCTGTCCTCATCAAGAACCTTATTTTGGTCATACTCAGACATCTTCTTCCACTGACTGTTACCAATCAGTTCTCTTGGTGAAAGACTGTCATAATCCAGATTATCTGCGATCAGGTAATTCTCACTGTCCGTAAGACCATGGAACACAAGCTTCAGCTGCGCCCCTTCCTTCGTCACCCTGATTGCTCCCTTAGACAGAGCACAACCATCCCCTGTCTCCATACGATACTGGATATTCTCATTATCAGCATCAACAGATGCCTCAGGCAGTGTACTCTCCTCAAGCACCACACCGTCCATCAAAGCCTGCTGCTTTTTTACCACATCCATTTTCTCATATTCCGATTCAGGAATATAACTGTCATAAGTATAACCCAGAGGCAGTGCATTCTCATTCTCATAAGCCCTGCACTCACTTTTTCCCTTTCCTGCAGAGCCCTTCTCTTTATTATATCCATAGGAAAGATAGCGGAAATTATCACCACTTATCACAAAATACTTCACAGAAGCCAGCCTGTCCAGAATCGTCCTTCCGTCCAGGTTCTCATAATGCTGCTCCCATGGCGTATTCAGATACATTTCACTGAAAAAATCACTGATACTGCTGTTTGCAAGACTGAAATAATAAGCAGTACTGTTCGTACCCATATACATAGAAGTATTATCATAGGGCAATGCCCCATACTGGTCATAACGATAGACACCTGAATCCCCGGCAGCAAGAACCGCCTTATCCGTATTCGACTCCAGCTTATCCAGCGACTCCTCTTCGGCTGCAAACTCTGACAGATAATCCTTCTCATAAGAATACTGATAAGAAACATTCAACATAATGCTCACCACAAGCAAAGCACTGAGAAGCCCACACATATACTTCCCCTGCAGAAAAATATTTCCAAAAGAAGTAACCGTAAACACAGCCAATACCAGAACCAGCACACCTGCCATATTTCTCTGCGTTCTGGCAGCTTTCGCAAACAGAGCCAGCACACAATACGCCACCGTCATGACAAAAATCTTCTTCTTTTCCCTCACAGTCAGAGTAAACAGCTCAGGATATGCCTTCACGAAAATGTACGCGATCATCATCCCATAAGCCCAGATCCACCTGTTGGACACATAAGAGAAACCATTGAGCACATGCCCTGCAAAAGGCACCAGCAAAAACAGATTCAACAGCCCAAATCCCAATTTTAGATCCAGATACTTCTTCTTCCTGGAAAAAAGCACAAACACACCCGCCATAGCAACAGCAGAATACCCGGCAACCCCCCACTGGATCATATTCTCCCCGATCAGATCACCCAGATACTTCTCATAATAAATTTTATCATATAAAAGAGGCACATAATTCTCAGCCTGAAACCTGTCCGTACCAAAAATCGTCATGACCACCGGAATAAAAATAACCGCCGCGATCATCAAAGCCACCGCATAATAGCCGATAAACTTCACCAGCCATCCCAGAACATCCTTCACACTTCTCTCACTGAAAATCCCAAAATATCGGAAAGCCGCATAAATAAACATAAAAATACAGATCATATAAAAGAAATAGAAATTCGACATAGCCGAAACCGCAGTCGCCCAGATAAACAGCCATGGCTTCTCCCTCTTATAAATCTTATCAATCCCCATCAGAACCAACGGCAGATAAATCATAGGATTGGAAAAATACGGATGCTTCATAGCCGCATAAATCGTCCATCCCGCAAAAATATAGATCAACGTTCCCATAAACGTCGCCTGCTTCGGATTCTTATGATAAAAACAAAAAACACTAAAAGAAATCCCCGCCAGATAAATCCTCAGAAAAATCAGAACCTCATACAAAACCTCCGTCTTATTCTCCGGCACAAACACAGACAACAAAGTCAGCGGATCCCCGATCACATAATAATGCAAAGTTGTAAGAATATCCGAACCATACCCGATATTCATATCCCACATAGGCAATTCCAGCTTATGCTCTACAAAAATCGTATGCAGAACCTCCCTCAGATACCGCCCATAATACGCCAGAGAATTCAAATGCTGCGGAATCCCGTCATGACTCCACACCAAAGACTTCCCATTCCCCGCAAACTGATAATAAATAAACCCCGCAATAACCCCAAAAACCAGCGTATATAATATATAGAAATCCCTCTTACTATCCTTACTCGCAAATCTCCTCATAACCGCTCCTTTATATTCTATCATTCTAAACCGAGTTATAAAGTTCTCACTGATTATAGACAAATATCCAATACTTGTCAAATTTATGGTGAACATTATTTTATTGTTTAAAAACAACGAAAGTATTTAAATCAGCCAGCATCCAGTCAGGAAATGAAATAACTTCTGGGGCGAATTTTGAGGGTTCATTGAATTTCTTAGTATTTGGAAAGCCGCGTTATTCAGAAATCGCTCACTGTCTGAGCCGCAGGCGAGTTTGAGCTATTTCTGAATGCTTTTAGTGGCTTTTCAAATGCTTAGAAATTCAGTGGTTCCGAGACTGAGCCCCAGAAGTTATTTCATTTTCTGACGTCCCTTATAAAAAGGACCGCGATACAAAAAGTACCGCGGCCCATATATCGTCTGGACACTATAAATAGCTCTATCTATTTATTTTATATTATTGTTTATCAATCGTTCAAAAACCGAAAAGATTATTCAGCACTATGAAGAGCGATCAGCTTCTGCAGATATTCAAATCTAGCCTTAGCCTCAGCCTCATTCTTAGCAAACAGTCTTGCAGCCTTCTCAGGATTCTGACGTTTCAGAGAGTTGTAACGAACCTCACCGTCAAGGAATGCCTGATAATCTTCCATGCTCGGAGCCTTGGAATCAAGAGAGAACTTGTTTCCTTCAGCTGCAGGATTGAATCTGAAGTTATGCCAGTATCCAACCTTAACTGCTAATTCTTCCTCTGTCTGAGCTTTTGCCATACCTTTCTTAATACCATGGTTGATACATGGAGCATAAGCGATGATCAGAGATGGTCCCGGATAAGCCTCAGCCTCTGCAATAGCTTTTACAGTCTGGTTGAAGTCAGCACCCATGGAAATCTGAGCAACGTATACATAGCCATAGCTCATAGCGATGGAAGCCATATCTTTCTTCTTAGTCTCTTTACCGCCTGCAGCGAACTGAGCGATAGCACCTGTAGGTGTAGACTTGGAAGACTGTCCACCTGTGTTAGAATAAACCTCTGTATCGAATACCATAACGTTGATGTCACGTCCACTAGCGAGAACATGGTCAACACCACCGAATCCAATATCGTAAGCCCATCCGTCACCACCGAAGATCCACTGGGATTTCTTAGCCAGGAAATCTTTCTGAGCAAGGATTTCTTTTGCTTTGTCACATCCGCAAGCTTCAAGAGCAGCAACAAGTTTGTCTGTAGCAGCGCCGTTTGTAGCACCTACAGCAAATGTATCCAGCCATTCCTGACCAGCTGCCTTAACGTCTTCGTTTGTTCCGTTAGCAACAACGTCTTCAACTTTTGCTTTTAAGCCATCGCGGATAGCTCTCTGAGCAAGAAGCATACCATAACCAAACTCAGCGTTATCTTCGAACAGAGAGTTGGACCATGCAGGACCCTGTCCCTTAGCGTTTACTGTGTATGGTGTAGATGGTGAGGAGTTACCCCAGATAGAAGAACATCCTGTTGCGTTTGCGATGTACATTCTGTCACCGAACAGCTGAGTGATCAGTTTAGCGTATGGTGTTTCACCACATCCTGCACAAGCTCCAGAGAACTCAAGCAGAGGCTGTTTGAACTGGCTGCCTTTAACAGTTGCTTCTTTAAATTTAGCGATAACATCTTCTTTAACCGGCAGTTTAACTGTGTAGTCAAAGTATTTCTGCTCGTCTGCGCTTGCTTCAAGGTTTTCCATAGCAAGTGCTTTCGCACCCTTCTTACCTGGGCAAACGTTTACACAAGAACCACATCCTGTACAGTCAAGTGCGGATACGGACATTGTGAATTTATATTCTTTCATACCTGTAAGGTCTAATGTCTTCATGCCTTCAGGAGCATTAGCTGCTTCTTCAGCTGTCAGAGCTACAGGACGGATAACTGCGTGCGGGCAGACATAAGCACATCTGTTACACTGGATACAGTTTTCCGGATTCCATACAGGAACGTTAACTGCGATACCACGTTTTTCATATGCAGCAGAACCGGATGGTGTTGTACCATCTACATAATCCTTGAATGCAGATACAGGTAAGGAGTTACCTTCCTGAGCATTAACTTTAGCCTGGATATTGTTAACGAAATCGATAACATCCTGACGTCCTTCTGTTGCATGAGTCATATGAAGACCTTCGTCCTCAGCGTTCTTCCAGCTTTCCGGAACCTGGATCTCTACAACCTGTTTAGCACCAGCGTCGATAGCTGCCCAGTTCTTCTGTACGACATCATCACCTTTACGTCCGTATGTTGCCTTGGCAGCAGCTTTCATAAGGTCGATTGCCTGATCTTCCGGAATGATTCCTGTCAGTTTGAAGAATGCAGACTGAAGGATTGTGTTGATACGTGTTGGTCCCATGCCAGTTTCAATACCGATCTTAACACCGTCGATTGTGTAGAATTTGATATTGTGGTTAGCGATGAAAGCTTTTACCTGTCCTGGTAAATGTTTCTCAAGACCTTCCATATCCCATGCACAGTTAAGGAGGAATGTACCACCGTCAACAAGTTCCTGAACCATGTTGTATTTGTTTACGTAGGATGGATTATGACATGCTACGAAGTTTGCTTTGTGGATCAGGTATGTGGATTTGATCGGTTTCTTACCGAAACGTAAGTGGGACATTGTAACACCACCGGACTTCTTGGAGTCATAATCAAAGTAAGCCTGTGCGTACATGTCTGTGTTATCACCGATGATCTTGATGGAGTTCTTGTTGGCACCTACTGTACCATCAGCTCCCAGACCCCAGAATTTACAGTTTGTTGTTCCTTCAGGAGTTGTTACGATCGGAGCACCTGTCTCAAGGGAAAGGTTAGTAACATCATCAACGATACCGATTGTGAATTTCTCTTTTGCAGTGTTTTCATAAACAGCTACGATCTGTGCAGGTGTAGTATCTTTGGAACCTAAACCATAACGTCCGGAGAATACTTTTACGCCGCCGAATTTGCTGTCTTTTAATGCTGCTACAACGTCAAGGTACAGTGGCTCGCCAAGTGCACCCGGCTCTTTAGTTCTGTCAAGAACTGTGATCTGTTTTACAGATTCCGGAATTGCATCAATGAGTGCCTGTGCGCAGAATGGTCTGTAAAGACGAACTTTGACAACACCGACTTTCTTTCCTGCTGCTGCAAGGTAGTCGATTGTCTCCTCGATTGTATCGTTTACAGATCCCATAGCAACGATTACGTGTTCTGCATCAGCAGCTCCGTAGTAGTTGAATAATTTGTAATCTGTACCGATCTTAGCGTTAACTTTGTCCATGTATTCCTGAACTACTGCCGGAAGAGCATCGTAGTATGGGTTACATGCTTCTCTTGCCTGGAAGAAGATATCAGGGTTCTGAGCGGAACCTCTCTGGCATGGGTGATTTGGATTCAGGGCATGGTTACGGAATTCAGCGATTGCTTCCAGATCTGCCATATCCTTAAGATCTTCATAATCCCATGTCTCGATCTTCTGGATCTCGTGAGATGTACGGAATCCATCGAAGAAGTTGATGAACGGAACTTTACCTTTGATTGCTGAAAGGTGAGCAACAGGTGTTAAGTCCATAACTTCCTGTACAGAAGATTCGCAGAGCATTGCACATCCGGTCTGACGACAGGCCATAACGTCTGAATGATCTCCAAAAATTGAAAGTGCATGAGAAGCAAGTGCACGTGCAGATACGTTGAATACTGCAGGTAACTGCTCACCAGCGATTTTGTAAAGGTTTGGGATCATAAGTAACAGACCCTGAGATGCTGTATATGTTGTTGTTAAAGCACCTGCTGCCAGAGATCCGTGTACAGCACCTGCTGCACCAGCCTCAGACTGCATTTCAGTTACCTGAACTTCCTGTCCGAAAATGTTCTTTCTTCCCTGGGTTGCCCATTCATCTGTTGCTTCCGCCATAACAGATGAAGGAGTGATCGGGTAAATAGCGGCTACATCTGAGTATGCATATGAAGCATGAGCAGCTGCATGGTTACCATCCATGGTTTTCATCTTTCTTGCCATAGTTTGTTTTTCCTCCTTAAAGGTTGATGAAAATTAATTATTTATTTCAAGGCATAAGTAAAATATACCTCAAATTTCATTGTAGATTATAACATAATCTTCTGCCTGTGTCCAATTTGTTTTGACATATTTTGTATCTTCTGAGGTACAAAGCAGGGATTTTCTGTTATTTCAGTAGCAAATATGTGCATTTTTCGAGTTACATATAACTAACATTATGCAGATATGCCAAATTTCGGACAAATCAGGCAGATAAAAGTAAAAAAAGGAGGCTCTACGCCTCCTCCATGATCTGCTGTATTGTTTTTCTCTTAAGGAGACTTATCAGTTCATCCTGTACAGATAACAATTCTCTATGTACCAGACATGGTAATCCATCCTGTCCGTCTCTGACACAGTTATATTTCGGATCCAGACATTCGATGATAAACATATCCGGATCAATCGCTGAATAAACCTCATATAAAGTCAGCTCATCCAGTCCCCTGTTCAGAGAATAACCACCATGTACGCCTCTGTATCCCTTCACGATCTCTGCCTTCTGAAGTTTCTTCAGGATCTTATAGGCAAAAGGAGCTGTGATTGCTTCTTTCTCACAGATATCGGATACGCTCAGTCTGCTCTCTCCCCAAAGCGCACGTACCACTCGAACTGCATAATCGCACTCTCTTGTAATAAACATAGTCTTTGCAACCTCTCTAAAATTAATTATCCTTTACTGTCCACATCGCTGTTTTGCATAAAACAATGGAAACAGTAATCGTTATTTCTGTCATATCAATGCCTCATATTTCTGTCTGTCAAGAGGCTATATTTATTCTATATTATAACAGTGCTTCTTTTTTTTGTAAATAAAAGAACCCAAAAAAGCAAAAAACAGTTGCAAATTTCCCAATTTACGGTACAATGATAAGCGGTTGTAACTTATATAATAGGAAATAATGTAACTGTTTCCTGCGAAAGATACGTTTTCCATAAACAATCTGCCGGACAGTTACTGCAAAACAATAATTTCACGAAAAAGAGGTATGATATGATTTCAGCAAACAATATTACATTGCGCGTAGGTAAAAAGGCCCTCTTCGAAGATGTAAATATCAAATTTACTGAGGGCAACTGCTACGGTCTCATCGGTGCAAACGGTGCCGGTAAGTCCACATTCCTTAAAATCCTTTCCGGACAGTTAGAGCCTACCAACGGTGACGTTGTTATCACTCCGGGCCAGCGTCTTTCTTTCCTGCAGCAGGATCACTTCAAATATGATGCATATACAGTTCTGGATACTGTTATCATGGGTAACAAGAGACTGTATGAGATCATGAAAGAAAAAGATGCTATCTATGCAAAAGCGGACTTCACTGATGAAGACGGTATCCGTGCCAGCGAACTGGAAGGTGAATTTGCAGAGATGAACGGATGGGAAGCAGAATCTGATGCTGCTACTCTTCTGAATGGTCTTGGAATTGAAACCGATCTCCACTATTCCCAGATGGCTGACCTTACAGGAAGCCAGAAGGTCAAAGTTCTTCTGGCGCAGGCACTGTTTGGTAATCCGGACATTCTTCTTCTGGATGAGCCTACCAACCACCTTGACCTGCCTGCTATTGAATGGCTCGAAGAATTCCTGATCAACTTTGACAACACTGTCATCGTTGTATCCCATGACCGTTACTTCTTAAATAAAGTATGTACTCATACAGCAGACATCGACTACGGCAAGATTCAGCTCTATGCCGGAAACTATGACTTCTGGTTTGAGTCCAGCCAGCTCCTCATCAAACAGATGAAGGAAGCCAACAAGAAGAAAGAAGAAAAGATCAAAGAACTTCAAGAGTTTATTTCCCGATTCAGTGCCAACGCTTCCAAGTCCAAACAGGCGACTTCCCGTAAACGTGCCCTGGAAAAGATCCAGCTTGACGATATGCGTCCGTCCAGCCGTAAATACCCATACATCGACTTCCGTCCAAACCGCGAGATCGGTAACGAAGTCCTTATGGTGGAGAACCTTTCCAAGACCATCGACGGTGTAAAAGTTCTGGATAACATTTCTTTCACACTCGGACATGATGACAAGGTAGCTTTCGTCGGTGCCAACGAACAGGCAATCACTACTCTGTTCAAGATCTTAGTTGGTGAAATGGAACCGGATGAAGGAAATTATAAATGGGGTGTTACCACTTCCCAGGCATATTTCCCTAAGGACAACACTGCAGAGTTCGATAATGACCTTACTATTACAGACTGGCTGACACAGTATTCCGAGATCAAGGATGCTACTTATGTTCGTGGATTCCTCGGACGTATGCTCTTCCCCGGTGAAGACGGCATCAAACGTGTACGCGTTCTTTCCGGTGGTGAGAAAGTCCGCTGTCTTCTTTCCAAGATGATGATCTCCGGTGCAAACATTCTCATCCTTGATGAGCCAACCAACCACCTCGACATGGAGAGCATCACAGCACTGAATAACGGTCTGATTAAATTCCCGGGTGTTATCCTTTTCACCTCACATGACCATCAGTTCGTACAGACAACAGCCAACCGTATCATGGAAATCCTTCCAAATGGAACTATGATCGACAAGATCACTACTTACGATGAATATCTGGCAAGTGATGAGATGGCTAAGAAACGTCACGTATTCGAGATCAATGAAGAGGACGCTTCCGATAACTAAAGAATAAAATACAGGGTACGGCTTAGCCGTACCCTGTTATTTTATTCTGTCTTCATGATAATATCCGCCAGCTTTCCGCCTGTCACCTTAAGCAGATCAGCAAGGGGAACCTTCAGTGTCAGTCCGATACGGCCGCCACTCACATAAATCTCCTCAAATTCTCCTGCAGATGCATCAAACACAACAGGATAAGGTTTCTTCATTCCCAGCGGGCTACAGCCGCCTCTCACATATCCGGTAATCTTTGTGATATCCTTCACATGGATCATGTCCACTGTCTTCTCACCGACAGCCTTTGCAGCCGCCTTACGGTCAACTTCCTTTTCAATCGGAACTACAAAAACGAAATAACCGCCGCTCTTTCCTTCCATTACCAGAGTCTTAAAAGACTGGTCATAGGGAGCACCAATCTTATCCGCACTGTGGATCCCGTCAATAAATTCATCACATTCATAGGAGAACGCCTCATATTTAACCTTCTGTCTGTCCAGCATTCTCATTGCATTTGTCTTAGCTTCTTTTGCCATTTTTTCTCGCCTGTCCTTTCTGTCCTCTGGCATATATTGATTCCTCCATGTCTCTATCCTGAGACTGCTCAAAACTCTGGTCTTGTCTCAGTTCCTGATTTCGCCTGTAAATCTGCTCAGTGCTTTCTTCATCAACCGTTTCTTCATCCTCTTCATCAGAAACCGGTTTGTTGATAGCAAACTGGATCAGCATACCCAGAACTGCAAACCCTACACTCATTCCCAGACCATAGGGAATATCTGCCAGATTTCCAAGCTGTGCAAGGGAAACCCCTGCCATAATACCACCGATCAGACTTGTAGCCACGATCAGCACTTCCCTGCAGTATTTCACTGCCATGGAACCAAGAGCTACGCCGATCAGAATACATGCAAAAAATACTGCGGAGCTGGTAGGATGCAGGAAATAAATACTGGCCGCCCAGCCGATACCTGCTGCCAGGATAAACACACCTGCCTTATAGATCAGAAATGCAATCACTGCGAACACAACTCCTGCCGCCAGTGCTGCGATCAGCATTGTTGATTTCTCCTGTATTCCCATTGTATGTACAACCACCAGCGCAAGGCCGCCGCCTACCAGAAAACCTCCCAGCATCATCCAGAAACGCAGAAGCCTGTATCCCAGAATACAGTTCAGCACTCCAAACACAAGGATCACTGCAAATATTACCATCATAAAACGATTCACCAGATCTGAATCCATAAAACTTCCGGCAATACTCAGCGCATTTCCAAATATATCTGTCATATTAACCATAATTTTCAGTCACTCCTTTTAGTTATATATTTATAGCGTTCCTTATCATCAACTGACACATCTGAGCTAAACCTGTCAGAACATGAAGTATAAGGTCTTCATATTGTCGATCACGCCGTAATGGTAGGAAATCTGTGACAGCCCATGGACTTCCATATAATATTTTGCGATATCCTGGATATGATTACTGTCGATCAGATCCATATATGCCTCATCATAAGCCGCCTGGCTGCCAAACTTAAAGCGTACCACCGCAGCATCACTGTCAATACGCAGTCTGCACAGGTCATATACACTGTTCCAGTCATAGGTATCAAAGCAGGCGCCGTTTCTCACATAAAAATTCATGTCAGTCGCTGTACACGCAGGAACAGGAAACTCATCAGAGGCCTTATAATTCTCCTCGTACTCCTGTGGGAACGGACACAGATAATCATAAATCGTTGTCTTATGCTCTGCCAGCAGCGTGGCATCACCCTCCAGAAAGTCCGGCTGGTCCCCATTGGTGGCATCCACATAATAATACTGTCCGTTCAGCTCTACAATATTCCAGGCATGTCCCTGGGTACTGTTTGCAGCATCACCCTCCACATAAATACAGGGAATATCCAGACGCTCCAACAGATACTGTACTGCTCCCGCATAGCCCGCACATACCGCCTGTTTCTTCCAGAAAGCTCCGGCTATACTCTGGTCATCATCAGAGATCACATATTCTGTATTGTCTATGACATATGTATAAACAGTCATTACCCTGGTATAATCATCAGCACCATCCGGAATCTGCGACACCACCTCCTGATATGCATTCTCCATGGCCTGCGTGATCTCCTGTCTCTGCTCCTCTGTATAAGTATATCCCGGAGAAAACTGACAGTAATCCCTGCCCGAATAAGTCGTCTTATAAACTTTCTCCCGGTTATGTACCCAGAACAGCTCCGGATGATCCTTCAGCACTGCATGATACACTCTGTCTATCTCATTATCTCCTGAGAGAGACAGATAAAATTTATCCTCAAAGCTTCTGATCCCCTCCAGGATCTCGCGGTAGCCTCTCTGTTCATTCTCATTAAGAAGGCCGAAATAATACTCCTGATGTCCTTCATCCGTCTGCGCTACCTCCTGCTTTTTAAGAGTCCTTACTTCCCCCGGTTCCTGCAAAGCTCTTCCGCCGATGATCAGTCCACCGGCCAGAAGCACCACCACAGGCACCATAAGAATCAGACGCAGCCCGGAAAATCTCTTTTTGCTCATTCAATAATCCTTCTTGGTTATTATTCTATAAGTCTGATATTACATTACTATTTCATTCTGTTTTGTCACATTTAGAATTATTATTCGTTACTGTTCACTCCGCTCACAGTAACTGTTATTCTAATGTATCTTATTATAGCCCAGAACACTTCTCCTTGTAAACCGATAAAAATAAGTTAACACTATTTTATAATAAAAATTGTCCTTCTTACAAGATAAACATTGCATATTTCCAATTAAAGAGATACACTAAAAAGTAAGTATAACTGCTCTGTATCCCATCAGGTAACAGGATGTCGGACAGACATATACAAGTAACATATTGAGGGAGTATTGTAATAAATGAGCATCAAAATACCTATAGAAACTTCTGCCAGACATCTGCATATCTCGCAGGAAGATTTTGAAAAATTATTCGGAGAAGGAAGCAAACCACATTTTATCAAAGAATTAAGCCAGCCCGGACAATATCTGTGCCGGGAACGAGTAACTGTCAAAGGACCGAAAGGTACTTTCGAAAACATGGCACTTCTCGGTCCTTTCCGCAGCGACACGCAGGTAGAAATGTCCCTTACAGACACCAGAAAACTGGGGATTCCAAGTGTAATACGCCAGTCCGGTGATATCGAAGGAACTCCCGGCTGTATTTTATCTGGTCCATGCGGTGATATCGAAATCCCCAGAGGGGTCATCGTAGCCAAACGCCACATCCACATGACTCCGGATGAAGCACTTGCCCTGCATATCAAAGACAATGACGAAGTCTTCGTCCTGACCAAAAGCTACGGACGTGCACTTATCTACGCAGATGTAGTAGTCAGAGTCCACAGAAATTATCACCTGGCAATGCACGTAGACACTGATGAAGCCAACGCATTCAACAGTGATACAGAACCTTACGGCGTGATCGTCAGGTTCTTTGACAGTAACTTCAACACAGATAAGTGGATAGAAGACGAACTGTCAGGGATACGCAGATAAAATCCGACTTACCCGGCTAAAATAGCAGATGAATATAAAAAGGTTCCACAGTAACATTCAATTGATGATACTGCGGAACCAATTTTAATGCGTTTCAGCCAGCCATTCTTTAATCGTTTTTTCCGTTTCACCAAGGATTCTTGCTATTCTTTCTATGGATTCTCCTTCCTGCGCAAGCGAGATGGCTATGCTTTTTGCCTTTCTTAATTCACCCTGCTTTTCATAAATTGCCTGCAGTTTCTGTTCCTCTTCCTCTTTGTCATACTCAAATATACTCATCGCAATAACCTCCGCGCGGTTGACTCTGAGAAAATCCGCCAGAATTCCTTTCTGAATACATTCATCCACTGCTTCTTTTACAGCGGAATCCAAGCTCATAGTCTCCGCATTTTCACGTACTTTTTCTACATATTGCGCATATTCTCCAAGAATCCTGCACTGCTCCATCAATTTCCTGTTGCAGTCCCTGTTGATATTGATCGTAACTACCTTTAACTCCAGATTAGGCTCTCCCTGCTGGTTTTCGTAAGATTCTGACAGACAGTTCGTCCATCTGTCCGGCATTTTCCGCTTTCCATTATAGAATACAATAAAATTCGGTGCCGGTAATTTCAGCAGTATTGATGAATACAGGGATTTTCTGTCCACTAATTTCTGATATTCGCTGGATATATAAAACAAATCCCTCAATGGCATATTAGGATTGTAGGTTGACTGGTGTTCATACAGAAAAAGATTCGTATCAATGATAAACGCCAGATCATTCTTCATCCCCATATAGATTGCATTCTCCAGTGTAACAATCTCCAGCTTCATTTCATCTGTATACGCTGTTCCATTGATTGCATTATACAGAGATAACAGATTTTTCCTGTCAGAAAACAGTTTTCGGAATACTGTATCCTTGTAATTGCGGTTTGCAGTGACTTTTTTGCTCTTTCTTTTTGTCATAGACAATACCTCCTGTGTCAGCAGGAGTGCAAGAACATACTGCTCTTTTCCGAATTGTTCAGAACTCCTGCTTTTCTAATTTAATTGGAATTAAAAGCATGGATTTCTGAAATGAATTTAGAATATAAGACGGCAAAATGCCCTGAAACTTAAGAGAAATATGCTTTGGTTTTATACTAGCATGCTTCTTCAGTAGTTTCAAGACATTTTTATAGAATTTAATTTGACTATAGTTTGTAAAATTATTACGCATTAGTCCAGATCAAAGAGCTGGCGCTGTTTCAGGTCAACGGAGTTCCAGACAGTTCGTGTATTTGGTTTGCTATAAAGATAAACTGTACTGGATACTTTTGCATATACTTTACAATTGTTTTTATAAGTATATGTGCCATCTGCATTTTGCTTATTTACCGACAGCTCCTTTTTTGTAACCTGCCTATCTTCTGTCTGCACCGCTTTCCTTATAGTAGCGTTCCTTGCTCTGATACATTCTTGCATCTGCAGCTTTTGAAATTTCATATGCACTATCCCAGTTTCTCTCTGTGCTGAAAACCCATCCGTACGAAACAGTCATTGAATCAACAAACTTTCCATGCCAGTTTGCCACATTGGAGTCGAAGCCATGTATCAGTTCTTCCACCTGGCTTGTATTCTCTGTAATGATAACAGCAAATTCATCTCCACCGATTCTGTATACCTTTCCATACTCATGAAAGCTGTCTCTCATGCAATCTGCCGCTGCGCATATAAGCTCGTCTCCTGCCATATGGCCATAAGAATCATTTGCCCGTTTTAATCCGTTCAGATCTACAGAAATGTATACCCATTCCTCACTAAGATTAAGCTTTTTCATATCATTTTCATAGGCATGCCTGTTTAAACACCTGGTAAGCGCATCCGTATTTGAGGTGTATATCAGTTTTTCTTTTTCCAGTCTTTCTTTCATCACTTTGGAAAACATATAGGTTATACAGCAGGATGCCAGTACCAAATATGCACCTACTATAAAAATAGCAATCATGCCACCCTGCTGGTAAAACGAATCCTCTACAGTTACAATAACAATATAGTTATCATTCTGGTGCATCATGCATCTGCAGTGCTTTCCATCCATTCTGATCCGTGTTACAGTCGCACCGTCAGCACTGACATGATCCACTGATATCCCCACATCTTCCAGTTTTTCCCCTAATTTGCTACTGTCCGTGGCTCCTTCTATTACCTGTGTATCCCCATCTGCAACCATAATTTCCATGGCTTTATATACCGTCATTCCGGCAACTACATTGGAAATGTTATTCTGCTTTATTTCATTGAGAAGTCTCTTTGGCTCAATTCCCACCTGGAGCATCTTAGTTCCGTCTTCGTTCCAGGTGATGGCATACATCATTTTCTTTCCCTCTGCAGTATTGGGAGTAACATCCTGGCACATGGTCAGCGATTTATCCTTAAGCATAGGCTTAAAATACTCCATCTGCGCACCGGAATCAAAATTATAGCCAAAATAATTGGGCGCAGAACCACTGTAAATAGTTCCCTGATCATCAAACAGATGTATCTCATCAACGGCCATTAATTTTGCTATTTTCTGCAGCTCATTCACATCATATTCTACCGCCGGATCAGCATCAATCATATATGACACAGCTTTAGCCCTTACAATATAATCGTCCTTTAACGATTCGATCAGCTCGTTCCTGCTCTCATCATTTTTATCAAGCACAGTAATCACACGATCAAGAAGTACCTTTGATGTTCTATGGGCATTTCTGTCATTAACATATTTTAGAATGCTCGCTTCAAGGAGTAAGGCAACCACAATTATCATAATAGATAAAATTATAATTTTTTTCTTCTTCATATTTCCCGTTCCTTTGTCAGATATGTGGTTTTAGTGTAGCAAACGGCAGATGGGATGTCAACCTGGGAATCGTGTGCAGGCATCAGAAACATTGTACAATTTTTATAAATTTCCCCATTATCATTGCTATTTTTTGGTAAAAAGAGTATACTTTGAAATACTAAACATCAGGAGTACAAAATTATGAACACACACTCATCCGGATATTACAGCATAGACAAAGACTATAATATCCTAAGCTATAACGACACTGCCAAACAGCTGTACCCCAATCTCCAGCCGGGAGTAAAATGCTATAAGGCACTTATGGGGCTTGATTCCCCATGCCCGCCCTGCCCTGTAGCACTGGGGATACAGGGACCAAAGACTTACCTGGATCCGATCCGTCATATTTATGAAACAGTTGATGCAGTAGAGACTGTACAGCCCGATGGCAGCAGAGGACATGCACTTGTATTCAGCACAGTAGCCGAGGGAGAAAGCCTGTCAAAGTCTATTCCCACAGGTGAGAACTCTCTCCGTCTGCTGGGTGCCATCAACCTGCTTGCTTCTGACTATATGTCTGTTTATGGCGTAAACCGGGAAACCGGGAAAATCTCCGTATATCGTTCCAGATTTACTGATGCTTTTGCGGATCTCGATATTAAAGATAATTCAGATTATAAACTGTCATTTGATTTTCTCATTCAGAAATATGTTCATCCGGATGAGCGTTCCTATGTGTCCAGACACCTGAATTATGAAACCCTGCTGGAAAGACTCTCTCAGGAAGCCTCTTTCAAATTCCATTTCAGGCTTGTCACAGATACTGTCCATTACTATTATCTGCTCATTGCCAGAAACGGAAATGCCGACGACTATCGGGATTTTGTGATTGCAGTGGCCTGTGAAGACAATGATGTGACAGCACGCAAGATTTATGAAAATCAGCTCCACTCTCTCCTGGCATCCATTACCCATGCTGCCGGCTACTTTCATCTCGACCTTACAGATGATAAGATTCTGAAGATCGGAGGCACCTCTGCCCTGGCCTATAAGATGGATGCCGACGCTTCTATTGACCATTTTATCGCAGAGACTTCTGTTTTCATCCCGGTATTAAAGGACAGAAATGATTTCATCAACGCATTTTGTCGCAGTTCCCTGATGAAAAGCTACGAGGACGGTCAGGTGGAGGTCACCAGGGTTTCCCGCTGCCTCTACGATGACGATATAATCAGAATTTCCAAATATGTGGCGAGACTGCTGCTCAATCCTTCCAACAACCATCTGGAAGCAATCCTCTACGGTGAAGATGTCACCAGAACACAGGAAGCCTATGAGACACAGGTAAGTATTGTCCAGACACTGAGCAGCAACTACCTGAACGTATACCTGATCAACCCCAGAGAAAAAACTCTCTCTGTGATCAAGCAGGAAGACCATGATGTCCCTGATCAGGACAAAAAACACAAGGATACATACCCCTATGATCTTTTCCTCTCAGACTATATCCGGCAGCGTGTACATCCTGATGACCGTACAATGCTGGAAGAATCCCTGGACCTGGGCAATGTAATGGGTGTTTTGTCCGGTCAGTCCGAATACAAGGGAAATTACCGGATAAATGACAGGGATGGTATCCACTACTATCAGTTCCGCTTTATCAAAAACGAAGACTCCGGTATCATTGTTCTGGGATTTCTGAATGTAGACGATGTGGTGGAATCAGAGATCCGGCACCAGAAGCTCCTTAAAGAAGCTCTTGACACTGCCGAACGAGCCAACGCAGAGAAGTCCAATTTTCTTTCCCGCATGTCACACGATATGCGTACGCCGCTGAATGGGATCATTGGTCTGCTGGAAATTGATAAAAAACATGAAAATGATGTTAAATTCCTTAAAAATAATCGTGAAAAAGCATTCATTTCAGCCAGTCATCTGCTCTCTCTCATCAATGATGTGCTGGATATGTCCAAGATCGAGGAAGGCGGACTTGTACTCAACCATGAACCTTTTGATCTGATCAGATATGAAAAAGAGACACAGATGCTGATTGATATGCAGGCACAGAAAAACGGCATTGATTTCACCGTTCATATCGCACCGGAGATATACGAACATCCCTTTGTATACGGAAGCCCTCTGCACCTCCGTCGTGCCATGATGAATATTTACAGTAACTGTATCAAATACAACAGAGAGAATGGGGCAATCCATACGGAGGTTGATGCTCTCCCTTCCCATGATCATAAACTGATCTGCAGATGGACGATCTCTGATACGGGAATCGGCATCAGCAGCGAATATCTGGAAAAGATCTTTGAACCCTTTACTCAGGAGAACGTGGATGCCCGGAGTGTATACCATGGCACCGGACTGGGTATGAGCATTGCCAAAGCATTATTTGAGCAGATGGGCGGTACCATTGAGATTACCAGTACTCCGGGTATCGGAAGTACTTTTGTGATCACACTGCCATTTGAAGAGGCAGAAGAAAGGGATATCTCTTCTGAGACGGAAGCTGAGCGAAACTCCATTCAGGGCATAAAGATCCTGCTGGCGGAGGATAATGAGATAAACAGAGAGGTGGCACAGGTACTCCTTGAAGAGGAGGGTGCTGTGGTAACTGCAGTATCCAATGGCAGGGAAGCTGTGAAATTTTTCTCCCGTCACCCTGAGGGGACATTTGATGTGATACTTATGGATATTATGATGCCTCTGATGGATGGATACGAAGCCACACGCCAGATCCGGAAGCTTGACAGGACGGATGCTTCTTCCATTCCCATCATCGCACTGACCGCCAATGCTTTTGCAGAAGATGTCCGCCACGCACTGGACTGTGGCATGAACGCACATCTGGCCAAACCACTGGATGTAAAAAAAATGATCCATACGATTGCCCTATATCTGTAAAAAAATATTTTCTGTAAATATTGCACAGTAACAGATTCTGTGCTATCATTCTAAAAAGCTTAAGGGGTAAAGTAGTGTATATTTTACCCCTGGCATAACTATTATTTTATTTACAGGTATAATATATGCAAAGAAAAGATAAAGGCTTTACCCTGGTTGAACTTGTAGTCGTGGTCGCAACCCTGGCAATAAAACAAATGAATATGTCGCAATTTCAGATCACCTCACCAACAAGGACTTTCATAATATTCTTAGCAAAGGTCAACCGTACGATACTTTGCAGGACGCTTACGATGCATATGAAAAGTTACTTACTGAAGGTAAATATGCGCAATATAAGGATACTCTGCCGGAATTATAAAAAATTCCCTGTTCAGACCAGAAATAAAATATTTCCGGTCGGGCAGGGAATTTCTTTCTTCACTGATTATCATACCGCATCCTTATACACTCTCTGAATATGCATTGCCAGATATCCTGTCTCTGTTTCATCCAGCTTATGTCCAATACATCCTTCCAGGTTTTTACAGATGTCAGTGGCAACCTTATAGGCCTGGGGATACTGATCCAACATATATTCATTCATGTCCAGATTCAGCTTCTCTCCTGTAGATGCACGCGCTACCATATACTTCATATGGTTCATCAGACGATTATAGGACAGTGACAGTACATCGATTGGCTTACCTGTTGCTTTCTCGATCATATCTATACACTCTCTCACTGCTCTCGCAGTCTGCATGGCAACAGATACCTTCTCGTCACCAATTGCAGAATGAATATGCAATGCCACATATCCAACCTCATGATCATCAATCTCTATCTGAAGTCTTTCTCTCAGAATTGTTTTCAGTGTTTCCGCAACTTTAAATTCACTGTAGAAAAGAACCTTGATATCCTCTGTCAGCGGATTGCTGATCTGCTCATTTCTGCGGATTCTGGCGACTGCAAAAGAAATATGGTCAGCAAGTGGAAAAAGAATTCCTCTGTCTATGGAATCTCCAAACACTTTCTGTGACTCTGTCAGAATTGCATCTGCAATCTCCAGATACTCCGGCTCTATTCCCTTTACCAGTTCCTTCGCAGATCCACGCTCTGTCTCCTGTTCCAGACGATATGTAGTGCATCCCTCCGGCTTATCAAAACGCTGGCTGACCTTTTTCCCAAAGCCAACACCCTTGCCAAGAATCACATACTCCTTGTTTTCATCCATATCAATGGCTATAACACCATTATTATTTAATACCTTGCTAACTCTGTACATCTCTGTCGTAATCCCCTCTGTAAAAATTTATTGCCATTATAACAATTTTCCCTTTGACATTAAAGCATGTTTGATATAGTTTACCATATTTTGAATAAGAATCCTACCCGTCACACAAATTTGTTACATTTTTGATTCCCGGATTTCTCCTGCCAAAAGTCATCCTTTTTAATTCACATGCATAAAAAAACAGCCAGATAATCAAGATATCATCTCTTTTGATCATCCAACTGTTTTTTAACATGTTTAACTTCGTTATTTCTATATTATAACAATATTATTCCAGCGTTTCCACCGCAAACAACGGTTCACCGGCCTTGATTTCACCGTTTGCCAGAAGTCTGATCCTCTGGTTGTCTTCCGGTTCAGTATCAAGGATAGGGGAAGTGATGGACGGAGCATTGGCAGTTAAGAACTCCAAATCCAGTTTCATCATCGGATCGCCTTTTTTCACTTTCTGACCCTCTGTTACCAGGATTTCGAAGCCTTTTCCTTCCAGTTTTACAGTGTCGATTCCCATATGAAGAAGCATAGGGATACCGGAATCTGTCTGGAAACCTATGGCATGTTTTGTATCAAAAATAAACTCAACTTCTCCGTCTGCAGGTGCATATACAGTACCTTCTGTTGGTGTCACCACTGCACCGTCACCCATCATTTTTCCTGCAAATCCTTCATCCGGTGCAGTAGAAAGATCTGCTGCGATTCCGTCTACAGGGCTGTAAATGATTGCTGTTTTTCTGATTTTTTCTTCTTTTACAGGTGTCAAGGCCTGTGCTGTACCTGCATTTTTGTCCTCAACCTCTGCACTGTTCTGTCCATCTGCATTTCCTGCTGCAGCATTTTCCTGTACCTGTACCTTATCCGGTGTCTCATCCGCGAATTCGTTGGGAGCAGTCTCCAGATATTCTTCCAGCTTCGCCTTGATAACAGTTACATGAGGTCCATAGATAACCTGTACGCCCTGTCCTTTTTTCACGATTCCTCTGGAATCTGTCTGTTTCAGAAGTTCATCGCGAACTCTCTCAGGCTCTGCAACTGTGATACGAAGTCTGGTCGCACAACAGTCAACATCTACGATATTTTTCTTTCCGCCAAGGCCTCTGGTGATCAGTTCACTTACCGGATCACCGGAGATTGCTGCAACTGCACCAGCTGTCTTTCCGGCTTCTTTTCTTGCATTTACATCAGCTTTTGTATAAAGCTTTGTCTCTGTATCATCATCTTCACGTCCCGGAGTCTTGAAATTAAATTTCCTGATCATAAATGTAAAGATCACATAATACAGGACGAAATAAATAATACCAACCGGGATGATTCTCAGCCAGCTTGTTTTTGCATTTCCCTGCAGGATACCAAAGAGGAACAGGTCAAGGAAACCGCCTGAGAAAGTAAGTCCTACTGCAATATTCAACATATGTGCGATCATATAGGCCGCACCTGCCAGGATCACCTGAACTACGAACAGTGCCGGAGCTACAAACAGGAATGAGAATTCCAGCGGTTCAGTGATACCAGTAAACATACATGCCAGCGCTGCGGAAAGAAGAAGTCCGCCTGCCGCTTTTTTCTTCTCAGGTTTTGCACAGCGATACATAGCCAGCGCTGCTCCCGGAAGACCAAAAATCATAAAGATAAACTCACCAGAGAAATATCTGGTTGCATCCGCACTGAAATGTGCTATATTTGCAGAATCAGCAAGCTGCGCAAAGAAGATATTCTGTCCGCCCTGTACCACCTGTCCTGCAACTTCCATAGTTCCGCCCACTGCTGTCTGCCAGAATGGCATATAAAATACATGATGCAACCCAAAGGGGATCAGTGCTCGTTTAATAATACCAAAAATCAGAGTTCCCAGATATCCACTGCCTGTTACCAGACCGCCCAGAGCATAAATACCGTTCTGAACTACCGGCCATACAAAATACATCAGGATTCCCACAAACATATATACGATTGTGGAAATGATCGGTATAAATCTTGAGCCGCCAAAGAATGACAGCGCATTCGGAAGCACAATTTTGTGGAAACGGTTATGAAGTGCCGCAACACCAAGACCTACGATAATACCGCCGAATACACCCATCTGCAGAGACTGGATCCCGCATACAGAAGTAATGGTTCCATCCAGTACATCTGCTGCTATCTGACCGTCTGCTGTGATTTCATTGTTGATAAGAAGCATGGCACTGACAGCCACATTCATAACGAAATATGCAATCAGCGCAGAAAGAGCAGCAACCTCTTTCTCTTTCTTTGCCATACCAATGGCAACACCAACAGCAAAGATCAGCGGCAGATTGTCAAATACAGCACTTCCGACCTTGTTCATAATGATTAGAAGAGAATTAAGTAATGTTCCACTTCCCAGGATCTTCTGCAATCCATAGGTAGCGATAGTTGTTTCATTTGTGAAGGAACTGCCGATACCAAGCAGCAAACCTGCAACAGGGAGAATTGCGATCGGAAGCATAAAGGATCTTCCCACACGCTGCAAAACTCCAAAAATCTTGTCTTTCATGTTTTTTTGTCTCCTTTTCCTTATTCGTGCGAATAAACCGTCTTGTTTCCGGGAGATTAAAACCTTCTGACATATGATTATTCCGCGTTTTACCACATAAAATACATCAAAAAAAGGCACTAACCCCCATAAACATTAAAAAATAACATTTATGACCGGTTAATGCCTGCCTGTCCAGTAACACACCAAATCTGTGCTATACTATAAAGGATTATTTATTCCCTGTCAAGATACTCAGGAAAATTTTTTACAAAATATTTTTGCATTTTATGAATCAATCTCTGTAATGACCATTTATTATTTTTCAAAGCCGCAACATTCTCTGCATCCTTCTGATCTGATAGAAATTTATTGATTTCCCACTGCTGCAGGCTGCACGTTCAACTTGATCACTCTGTCTTCCCATTTTAATTCATTCAGATCTACAGAAATGTACACCCCATCGCTGAGTTTAAGCTCTTTTCAGGGGGATTTTATCAGTTTCTCTCTTCCAGATATTCCAGACATTCATTCACACCTTTAATACCAAGTTCCTTGCACACTTTATCCTGAATTTCCACCAGACATTCCAAAAGAAGAGGATTAAACATTCCGCATTCTCCATTCAGGATCATTTCCATTGCCTTTTCATGAGAATATGCTTTCTTATATACCCGGTCACTTACCAGGGCATCATACACATCTGCCAGTGATACCACCTGTGCAGATATGGGGATTTCTTCTCCCTTCAAACCATCCGGATATCCTTTTCCATCATAACGTTCATGATGCCAGCGGCATATTTCATAGGCATATTTCATCATCTCTTCATCATGATACATTTCCAGCCTGTCAAGCATCCGGGCACCTATGATCGTGTGCTGTTTCATGGCTTCAAATTCTTCCTTTGTAAGCTTTCCGGGTTTATTCAGAATTTTTTCATCAATTCCAATCTTACCGATATCATGAAGTGCGGAAGCTGTGGCGATCATATGCTGCTGAGACCAGGAAAGATCGTAATTCTCTGATTTTCGCATCAATTTCTCCAGCAAAAGCTGAGTCAGAATATTAATATGCAACACATGAAGCCCGCTTTCACCATTTCGGAACTCTACAATCTGACTGAGAATCCCGGTCATCATACGGTTGTTTTTCTCTTTTTCATAAATCTGATCTGTTACCAAATGGATCAGACGCCTTTGCTTGGCATAAAGCTTGATCATATTGATAACCCGCTGATATACCACCTTAGCATCAAATGGTCTGCTTATATAATCCGAAGCCCCCAGTTCGTAGGCACGGCGGATATAACTCTCTGATCCTTCACTGGAAATCATGATCACCGGTATATCCTCGATCCATTTATCTCTGTTCATATAGGCGAGTACTTCAAATCCATCCATTTTTGGCATAATAATATCCAACAGAACCAATGAGATTTCAGGTCCATACTGCTCCAGCATCTTCAGAGCCTCTTCCCCGTCACAGGCCTCCAGTATCCGGTATTCTTTTCCCAGAATTTCCTTAAGTATCTCACGGTTCATTTCAGAATCATCAACAACCAGAAGCTGAGGCAGGTTTCTTTTTTCCATCTTGTCTGTATTTTGCTTCTGCTCCCACCGGGTCACTACTATATTTTTATGTCCCTTGGCCATATACATAAGTCTGTCTGCTTTGGTGATTGCTTCCTCCAATCTGCCATGGGTAAACATAGCTCCACCAATGCTCACTGAAAGCTTCCGACGATTAAAACCCGGAATATGCGTCGCATGGATCTTCTCCTGGATCATACGGAGCTTCTGTGAAAAGACTTCCTTCTCAATTCCGGGCAGGATCAGCAGAAATTCATCTCCTCCATAGCGCACCAGAATATCCGTACGACGGATATAATGCCGAATTACATTCACTACGGTTGTCAGTACCAGGTCTCCTCCATCATGACCATAAGTGTCATTGAACAATTTGAAATCATCCAGATCGATAACTGCAACTCCGGCATTCAAAGACATATTTTTGACTTTTTCCTCAAAATATCTGCGATTATACGCCCCTGTCAGCACATCCTTATACAGCTTTTCGCTATATACAGTCAGCTTTTCCGTCAGTTTTTCATATCCTTTCTCATCTGTCAGCGTGTTCTCGTCCAGCTTTTTCAGCATTTCCATTACATAGGGCTCATCATCAATCTCCAGATACCTTGCAAATACCTGATACATATCAGAATCGAGAAATTCAATTTTGGATGTCTGTTTCTTCTCCTCCAGTGCTTTAAGGGAAATACAATTCTCACATCTTTTATCTTTATTCCAGAAAGCATAACACTGGCAAAGATTTTCTCTTCCTGCAAGCTTACTTTCCATTCCGGCAGCCTGCAGATCACTCCCTTTCAGGAGACGGACTACATCAAAAATCTCCCGAAGCACCTCCATTTTATTCTCTGCTTCCTGCATCGTCATTTGTTTCCACTCAATCATTATTCCCAGCCTCTCACGAACAACAGCTTTTTTCTGCAATATAAACTTGTATTATTATACCACTTACTCATCATGCAGTACAACAATAATATTTTTTCCTAATTTCTTAATTTCATAAAGGGAGCGCCTCAAAAACAGTCCTTGAGGGGTGCGACCACAATATCACGACCCCGCCAGTAATGGAAGAAATTCTCACCACATTTCTTGTCTCTGTTATAGCAGGCGTAGTTAGCTACTACATATGCAAATGGCTGGACAGCAGACGATAGACAGCAACAGTCTAAACGGAATAGTTCACCGTAACGAGCAAGAAAGCCCCCAGAGCTGGCACTCTGAGGGCTTTTGTTTTGCTTCAAGGAATCTCACCACATTCCCTAGCTACTGTTAGTATATGCGCAATGTGCCAAAAAGTCAACTCAAAAATAGTGGGTGAAAAAGCCGCAGGCTGGATGGGTGCCAGTCTGTGACTTAGTTGAATTTTATACTTTCTTTAGAAAACTTTTTAAACAAATTTCGTTTCTTTATTTTCCCAACAGAGGGTGCGACCCCAATGTGGTCCTTCGACAGGGGGTGCGACCCCAACCGGTCGCAGAAATAAGTGTTTTAATTTTTTTATTGTATGACAAGGATACCTAGAGAATTCTCCTATGATTCTCCTCCAGCCATATATTTTTCAAAACTGTCTGGTGAATATTTAACAGACAATGTTCCATCGGTTTTAACTGTTATTTCTGCATTTATATATTCCCCTCCCCATTTCTTAGATTTCATATGTAAATTAGAAAAATTGGGAAATTCTTCATTAAATGCCGCTTTTAAAGCAGTATCCATAGAATTAAACGCATTTCCCGATGTACCGGTTCCAATTCCAATTCTAATTTCAATAAAATTATCCGTTAACGAATGCCCATCTATTATATAAATCTCAACTGCCTTCACCAGTTCTTCCATATTACTGGCATCTGCTGCCTTTCTGGATTTTTCTACATATTTCGTATATTGCGGTGCAATTATTCCAACAAGAATTGCAAGAATCGCCACTACTATTACTAATTCTATTAATGTAAATCCTCCATTTTTACGCTTCCTGATATTTCTTTTTACTATTATTACTCACCCTCCTTTCCGCATTATATCAAAGGATAAATTGTTCAGAAAAATGTTTGTCAAATTTCTTTTTGATATCGTACCATATTAAAGAAATTCTGTAAACAAGCAGATTATCCAACTTTTACCAAAATGGTTTCACAGTATTATTATTTCTTAATACCATGAAACCATTTTTTCTTAAATATAAATCAATCCAAATCAAAGAGCTGACGCTGGCATATGTCTATCTTTGCAATTGACTGTGCTTCTTTTTCTACACCGTAATACAAATACCTGCAGGAAATTCTGGCATATAAGGTTGTTTTTCCTCTGTATTCATTGGCATTATTTCTTAAATATTTCTGCAAGTCTCCCAGTGTAAAGTCATATACTTTTCCACTATGTACATAAATGTCTCCATTTGTATCAGCAGGTACCTGCGAATTTGTTCCTGAAGTATAAATGGGAAGTTTAACCTCTTTTACCTTTTTGTCAATGCCTTCGATATTCTGCGTATCTTCATCGTCAGATTCAATAAACAGTTCCAGTTTAAGATCTTTTGTATTTGTTCCTGAAAAGGATGTACCTACAAGGTTTGAATCCGTAACTTTCAGATGAAAATCCTGAATATCTTTCACCAGTTCCTGAGACTGATTATCATTTGTATAATCTAATATATAATAGACATTCTTTGTCTCTTCTGCATTCCAGTCGGACTGTTTTACAAACGAAAGATTTGGTTTAACTGCCTGCGCATTATATGCTGCAATAATTGTATTTACAAAAAGCTTTTTCTCCATATCATCATCATCATTATTAACATTACTATGGCCTACCCCAGTATAAATAATATTTTTATAACTATAAATATAATAATTATTTCTTACATCATTTGGTGTATGATCATAATAAAAATTGCCCTCTGTATTATCCTCATTTCCAAGGCAGTACCATACCACAATATCTCCATTTCCATCATTATCTGAGTCTTCTTCCATTGCAAGCTGATAATACTGAAAATGTGTTTCAGCTACAGGAATCGTCTGATTGATTTTATATGGATACTCACTGATTGCTCCCTGATTTACCTGAGATGCTTCCGTTGTTGTTGGATTATGTGTTTCATCCTCTGCTTCATAATAGGGATCTGTTTTTGCTAGTTGCTTTCTATCCCTTACTGCAATCCTAAGTTTGCCATTAGTAAAACCCTGTGTTTCAGAATACGTTTGCATTTTCTGACTATTCAATCGATATGCCATATCATCAGAATTACTCAAAATAGTATTCCAGACCGAGTCTGTTATTGTTAAATTTCGCGCCTGTTTTAAAATATCCGAAGTTTCTGTTGCTGTAATCCCATAACGATCCATTCCGGAAACTGAACGAAGTTTTTTGTTAAAATAATATGCCCATCCTTTCCAGATACCACCTCCTCCATTATCATTTAATTTATTTTTAGAGGCATCATCATCATAATTTGAGGACGAAGTATTATCATGAGCTAAAATAACACTCTTTCCTGTATTTGCGAAATCAAGAATTCCCTGCACTCCCTGTTCAGTAAAGTTTCCATTGTATCCGGTATAGTCGGGGCCTCTTCCACCATAACCTTCTCCATCACAGAATCCTACTATTAACATATGATATTGATCTAAATATGCAGAATTATTTTTATAGTTCTCCTCATATTTTGATACAGTAACACCATCAATTTTAACATCAAAATCTTGCTTTACTGCATTAAATAATGCTTTAAAATTTTCATCCTTTGGAAGATCCCATGTACAATAACGATCCGGTTGAATCTGGAGAACCTTAATTGTATTATTAACGGCATCACTTTTTCTTCTCTTTGTATACCCAATTTCTGATGTTCTTATTTCACTATTACTATTACTTGTAACAACCAATTTCCATGGCATCAGTTTAATATATTCCTGTGGAATCTCTCTAGACACTGTATATTCTGTTTTCAGAGAAAGATGGTACTTTCCTTCCTTATCACTTTTTAAAGCTGACCCATTCTGAAGAACAACAATATCATTTAATTTCTCCGAAGCTGAATAATTTCCATCACAATTCAAATCAATATACAATTCACAATTATAGTCAGCATTTGCCGGTGAAGCCTGAGCTTCATCTATTATCTGGAACCTAAAAGTCATATTATCTCCAGCAAGATAATTATTGGCAGGACCATTTTCATCCCCAATTACTGATGGTGGAAATGAATCTCCATCAGCAAATTTTATCTTAGGCTTAGGAAGAGACGCAAAAAAGTCCACACCTGATTCAGTCCCTATTTCAGACTCACGATATACATTACTATATGTCTTTACCTCATTTAAAAAATCATAAACATAGGATGAACTGTCAATTAATTCTGTAGAGATTTCTTGTTTCTCCGGATTATAAATATTGCCTGCTACTACCACCGGATACCCACTTTTTACAAAATCTACCAATTTATTTTTAATATTTTCTGTAAGATCATTTCCAGACCCGCGGACTGAACCTATCATTGTCCCAGTTTCTGAATCTGTTTCTCCTACTGTGTTTGCCAAAATCGTTCCATTTTGACGGATATAATCATGATTCATCAGACCCTGTAACTCATATAAAGCCTTTTTACTTCCACCAATGTGATAATACAAAATCGTATTATCCGGCCGGAAGTTCGCATCATAATTAAGATCGGTATCATCATCTCCCAAATAAATCATATCGTATTTTGTATTTATATCTTCAATATGACCGACAAATTCTGATGTTGTCATAGTTGTAATGTCTATCGTTGAATCGTTTTCATTCACAATTGGAAGCATTCTGGAGGCACTTGCCCAAAACTTCTGTTGTCCGTCATAATCACCAAATGTATTTGTAAAATAAATTTTCATTCTTTTCACAGATCTTACTGTCTGATCAAATTTAAATATCTTTTCTCCCGTATCAATATTGTACCAATTGTAATGTGTAGAGCCTTCTTTTTCAAAGATTATATTTCCATCTTCACCACATAACTCCACCTTATATTCATCCAGTACGCCCTTTTTTGTTTCACCGATATTTTTCCGGGTCGTATAAATAAAACCATCAATATCTACTTCTTTTGCAAAATCAAATTGAACATAATGCACATGGTCTATTGTCTCATCCGATATCCATACACTGTCATCTTTTGGCAATAGATTACCGCTATCTTTATTATTACAGCAGGTCGTAACTGTCATGTAACCCAGCCAGCCCATAATCTCAGACTTTGTAATTTCGCCACTACTTCTGGCCGGCTGAAGTTCAAGTACGTTTATTTTATCCTTTGTAACCTGAGCTCTTTTCAATTTGTAATTGATAATATACTCTATTGCTCTCGCATGTGACAGTTCTGTATTAAGAAGTTCCTCTGGCGAATCAGGAGCTGATATCTGTTGACTATCATCTGTAATATTATCTTCACTTGATTTTCCCAGCTGACGATATTTATTTTCATTTGCAATATATTCTAATATTTCTTCAAAGCCCTGAGTTTCTCCCTGCATTCCATCTGAAATGTCACTGTCTGAACCAAGGTTAAAATTTGTATGAAATACCCCGCTTAGAAGGCTCGAAGGATCCTGATTAGCAAATGTATTCCTAAAGAAATATACAGATTTTGTCACATAATGCTGGTCTGCATCCTCATTATTTATAAAACTGCCAAATGCGTTTACAAAATCAGTGTTTGCAGCTAATTGGGGCTGATTAACAATACATGGAAATTTATTTTTTGAAGCTAATGATGCCAGTGCCTTAAAAGATGCTTCATTTAAATCACTTCCATTCATATAGACCAAATCATATTTTGATAAATCTGAGCTATCTGTACTATTCTTTATTTCTCCGGCAGAAAATGTATCAGCACTTTCATCATCCGTAAATTCCGTATCTGGCTCATCCGAAAAAGCAGCATTCTCCGTTGATGCGTCTGTCTGTTGAGTATCCGTATCATTTAAACCTTCTGTGGCTGCCGCCGTACCATACATTTCATTAAATTTCGCCGAAGTAATCGTTTTAACCTCAATATTGAATGAAGCGTATTTCTCCTTTTCCTTTTCATCATCTAAATTAATATGGAACACATAACGTTTAAACCAGTCATGATTTGTATATCCACCACGATAATACATATGATTAACTTCTACTGTCGTCTCTTCCTCATTATCATCTGGAACAAAATCATAATCTCCAACTTCCGGAGTCAGTTTATATTCTGCAGCCGAAATATAATGTGTCGCAGTTTCCCCGTCTTTAACTGAAACGTAAACATCTTCATCTTTCGGGTAACCTGGAGAATACCATCCAAAATACTTGTATGCATGTTCATTCTCCGAATCATTTTCATCTGTTTTGCAACAGAAGTAAGCCTGTTTTACTTTATAATAATAATTATACTGTAATGTTTCAGGAAGTTTTTGAACATTATCATATGAAACCGGCTGACGACAGGTAACAACAAAAATCGGATTTTTTGTAATATTTCCCTGCTGGTCTATTGTCCAATACCAATATTGATCATCCTGAAATGTTATATTATGTTCTTTGTCTGAGACATCCGGCGTATATGTTCCATTTTCTACCTCTGCTTTATTTCGCTTTGCACAGGCAACTATTTTTTTCATGTCACTAAGTAAGGTATATTCATAGTATGGATACTGATCTGTCGTTATTCCGAAATATACTTTCGGATTCTTAGATGTTCCCACAGAAGAATCAATTTTAGTTGTGTCTCCCTTTATCTCCTGCGTATACGAAATAAGCGGCTGTATCTTATCATTTTCTATCACTGTAGTTTGACCAGAGTCTGCTTCCGTTGCTATTCCTGAATCAATGCCTGTATCAGCATCTGCTGCGCTATCCGGATCCTGCATCTGCGCACCGTCCGCATTTCCTGTATCTGATACATTTCCAGTATCTCCATCTGAAAAATCTCCTGATGAAAAAGCATTCTCAGCCGCAGATCCGAACTGATCTGAATCTGCTGATATGCCTGGCTGTCCGGTTTCCTGAGTTGCTGTATCTGCTTCGTCAATAGTAGAAAAATCATCTGTTCCATCAGTAAAAGATTTCGCATTCGTTGTCTGATTTCCAGATTCAACAGGAACTTTAACCGCATGCGTCATATCTATTTGGGGTGTTTCTCCCGGAAAAAGATAGCTCCCATTGCTTATATTATTTACAATTTCTTCTGTCAGATTACCATAAACATTTTCATAATAACCATAGCCGCCTTTTGTATAATCATATTCCTGTAAAATGGCATTTCCATTTTTCTTGTTATTGTTCTCATCAAAGGCTTCATTCACACTGCTATTATCTACCTCTTCAAATTCCAGAAAATATGGTTCATTTGCTTCACCATTATCTGAGAAAAAGAAATTCTGAATATTTTCGCGGTATTTCTCTGTACTGGTCTTATCTGTCTCAGAGTCCCTGCGAATAGGATAATAAGTTTGTTCCTGCTTCGTGTAATCACCTGTGCCGTCTGAATTTGGCTGATACTTACCTTTAACCTTAACTGTATCGGTTCTGCCTGCTTCCGTTTCTGCATCTTCGAAAGTTATTGGGGTCCATTCTTTGGAATTTTCCTGTTCGGAAGTAAGAAAATATCTTTCTTCATATGGCGTATAGGAAAGTGGGTAATCCTTCTCTTCACCGCTGCTGTCATTCTGATAGCTGATGTTCTGTATATTTTTTATACCTGTATCGCTTCCATCTTCTTTTGTATTTGTAGCAAATTCTTTACGCTGACTGGCAGACGCTATTTTTTTCAAACCTTCTTCCAAAGTGTTAATAGGAATCGTTTTCTGATGCTCTTCACCATTCTCATCTTTGTAAGTATATGTATAATTATAAAGTTTAATATAAGGTTCCTGACCAGACACATAATATCCGATTTCCGCCTCGTTTGTTTTATCTACGATTTCGAGAATTCTAAATGGTTTATCTGCCGTAGCATCATTTACAATCTGCTCCACTCCAGGCATCATAGCAGAAGAAGCCTGGACAGAAACACTTGTCTGGAGCAGTGCCCCAACGCCAAGCACCCCTGCTACGGTTACCGCTATGCCAGATATGAAGAATTTTTTATGTTTAAGTCTCATGCGGTTTCGTCCTCCTTTGTTTAATGATGATCTGGTTTAATTCCACCTCTGCCAGAATGTTTTATTAGATATTCCACTTAAATCATCCAACAGTCTAATCTTATCATTTAAGTTCCAATAATATCTTGTACACTGAGCCCTATCATACCAATCCCAACTGTATGCTGTTCCATTATTAAATATATACCATCCATTATTTATATATTTATAATAGACATTGCCACGTTGCATAAACCATTTGCCTGCCGAAGAGCCAGCAATTGAACCAGAAAATGAGCCCGTTCCAGTCTTTCTGTGAATACTTAAACGTAATTCACATATTTCTCCCTTGCTGTCCTTAAATTTATACGTATATCCGTCACTCTCCAAAGTTGCCATTTTCTTGATTGACTCTAAATCTCCTGGAACATAAGTATAAGGTTTACCAGCATTTTCTGAATACTCTGTATCATATACATTATTCTCTATTGGGTAAATATAAAAATTGTACAGCACGCTTCTCAAATCAACAGATATCAAGATATATCTATATTGTGTAAAATCAGTCGTCGAAGCGTTCATTTTAATTACCAGATTTTCCGGTCTATCTCCCTCTAATTTGAGCGTAGGAATATTATTTCGATTGCATTCTATCTGACTGTTTTCTGCATTCAATACATACTTGGCCTTAATGCTCTTTGTTATCAGATTCATGTCATCTTCATCAAATTCCAAAGACTGTGACTGACCTTGAGTACAATTATATATTCGCGTTTTAGTTATTTTACTGTTCACAGTAATCTGAGTTGATGCCGTACACGCAATGTTATCTGAATTTTTCTTTCTGGCAATTGCCTTGATCGTAACAATTCTTTCTGACGATGGCTTTGCAACGACCACAAAATTGAGTTTATTATTATCAGAATTATATGTATAAACAGTTTGATCTTCCGGGCTTACTGTCCATGTAATATCATAATCCTTTGTAACATCAGTATCATTAGATGCATCTTGTATATATGCAGTTATTTGTTCAGTCACCTGCCTGTCCTCAAAAAATAACTGATCATTTGAATGTGTCAGACTCATCATTAAAGGCGTAACAAAAATATCAACGGATTCTGTTCCAGTTTCACCATCTGCATTTGTATAATTTGCAGTTATCTTACAGGTAACCGTTTGAGTAATATCAGAATCAGCAGTTACTGTAACAGGTATTGCTGTCCCATTTTCATATACAGAGTTCTGTCTATCCGGACTTATTTTAACTCTATCATCACTGCTTTTCCAGCTAACATTTCCTGTTATCTGTCCATGTTCATTTTGTAATTTTAGCCATAGCTGGGTTGTGTCACCCGGAAATATTGATGTCTTATTATCTTTTATAATTATTTCCGCACTCTTTCTTACGTCTGTCCATCTTGAATCAATAAGATGAACTTTCTTTTTCGAATCATTAATTTCATTTCCAAAAAATACATTTGGCATACCCCAACAATCTGCGATTAATTCTCCCGATTGCTGTCCTTTTTCAATCTTCCAAGATTCATCTTTTATAGTATGACCAGTATTTGTTTTCCAGTCTGTCTCTTTTCGTGGAACTTTTTTCTTTTCAGACACATGTTGTCCTGAATCATTTATACTCCATACAGTAGCGTCAGCCCTAAGAGTATAAGTTTTTCCTATAAGCATTGGCGTTGGCGGTTCCACAATTTCTATATCAGTTATTACCTTTACATTTATTTGAGCCTCGTAACGATGTTTAATTTCATTCTCATTTTGACTGTATCCTGAATAAATTGTCATTATTGCTGATAATATAAATCCATGTTCATTTTCACCAATATATAATTGTGCATCATTCTCTCCACTGCTTATATTATTGGCATTCATGAAGTAAGAATCTGTTCCTCCTTCAATAAACCACTCTATTTTGTAGTTCCAAGAAAAATCACTTACCTCCTTCACATGAAAACCTTGAGAATTATAATATGAACAGTAATATGTAGCACCAGCAACTACTGTGTCATTATTTTCTTCAGTCCTTCCTATTTCTATTGTTCCATTTTCTACTTTTTGTTTGACATTAAACGAACTTTCTGCCTTTAAATTTCCATACCCTCCTCTATTACCAAGTTCCATTTCTGCTTTCGCAGTCCACTTTCCTACATCCTGGTCAGTCAGTAATTCTCCTATTTTTCCCGGAGCTGCTTTATTAGTCTGAGGAATAACACTTTTCGTAATCTGTTCATCAGAAAGATTCGTTACTACATTTCCGCCCTCTTTGTATTCATAAGCAAATGGCATAGTATCTCCTACATATAATGTTTCCGGCTGAGAGAGATCTAAACGTGCCAGTTTTATTGAGATTTCTCCTGACAGAGTTTTAGTAGTTGCACTATCTGTATAAGATACAGAAATTTTAAAGAAAGAATCAGAAGTAGTATTTCCCAAACTTTCCGGTATAATAAGTTCTCCGTCATTTCCAAGGCTAACTCCTATATTTGAAGTTGTAGTCCACTCAACCGCATTTAATGACTCGCCGGTGGTTCCGTCACTGTATTTTATTCTCCACTGTATCATATTAGCTAATGAATAATTCTGTCCTACTGCCAGCAGGAGTTCATTGGTTCCTGCCACTGGCTCCAGACCAGCCGGTATTTTTGAATTTACCTTAATCCCTACTGTCTGGGACTTAATCTGCCTGCCATCTGTTGTGCTTGCCTGAACATAGATTCGAATTTCTCCTGTTGCAGAATCTGCTGCTGTCAGCGCAAGATTTATATTATCTGTACCGCTAAAAGAGCCATTTGCTGTTTCTACAATCCATTCTACTGTACTTGGGTCAATATTTCCATTCATACGCTTACTAAATCCCGAAAGTTTCTCTCCCGGATTGATTTCTTTTGGATAATCCACAATATTAATCCATGCATTTCCATTTTCAGCCGTACCATAACCGTCTCCCGGTTTTCCTATCTGTACCTGATTTCTCAGGTTTACAGTATGAATGGTTGTGATTTCGTTTCCTTTTTTATTGGTTGTAAACTGAAATCGTACAATGCGGTCTGTCTGTGCTTTGGACACATCTACGCAAAAATTTGTAATATCCTCTGCTATCAAAGTTTTCTCTACTTTTGTTGTAACCTCTGTGGTTCGCCTAGATTTTACAATAATATTATCTTCTGTATTCTCATTTGTATTGTCTGCGCTATCATCAGAAATTCCTGCCACCATCGCATTATTATCCGTAATACTCTGTGTATCAGTTCCAGTATTTCCATTTTCTGTTCCGTCAGCAGCAGAATTATCTGTAGTTTCTGTTTCCACTCCTTCCCAAACTCTACATCCGTAATACAGCTTTTGTTCATCACTGTCCCATTCGATTATGTCACATGAGTATGCATATTTTTTCTGCACCGCATCTTTTTCTTCTGCACTGCACGCAAAGAAGGTCTTCGACTGAGAACTGTCCGAAGAATCAATATCATTACGGATTTCATTCCCGTATCCATCATTGATACCTTTTCCATACGCATAATATACGCTACGGTTTACATCAATGATCATATTCTCCATCTGATCCATAACATCCTGAGCTTCCATCTGTGATTTGGCAGTGTTTGAAGTCTTTATATAACTATTCGCACCTGTACCTATCACAGACAGTACTACTCCGGAAAAAATCGCTATAATAGCTACCGTTACGATCAATTCTATTAATGTAAAACCTTTGTTCTTTTTTTTCATGTGACTGTCCCCTCTATCAGCCGGCTGTTATCGTATAAGTGCCGGTATCCTTATTTAACTCAAGGTTTCTGATTCTATATCCGCCTCTTACTTCTATCTTTGTGCAATAATTTTTTCCATTATCCAAAAAAGGAATATCTGCACATTGTTCAAGATAACTGTTGATTTGTTCCTGTGTCATAACATCCTGTTGCAACGGGCGGAAACCTCCACTCTCCCGGTCATAAGTAATGATAATAGAATCTCCTGATTCCATTTCTTTGCCTGCCTCATTATCCGTTGTATAGATTTTAATCTTTGTACCGGCCGGGGCAATTTTTTCTGGCTGGTCCTGTTTCACTCTTCCTTCACTGGCTTTTCCTCTGTCAAGATAATAGCTGATGTAATATCCGTCATCCTGTTTTTCCAGTTTCATCTCACCTACCAGCCGGTTCATAGCTTCTGTTTTTGTCTTATCCAGCGCCGCACCAATACTGTTGGCAGCCCTCTGTACACGGAATCCGAAAATCGAATTAACAGACGGCTCTAAAATTCCCAGAAGAATGGTAAATATCGCTACCACAATCACTAATTCAACTAATGTAAAACCTTTGTTCTTATTCTTCATAAATACCGCCTATTTCTTCTTCCAGTTTTCATAAGTTACACATTGTGCCAGATCGTATGTATTATCAGCAAGATTGTTACCTGATGTAGTTCCTGTCGCTGTGGAATTGCCAAGAACATACTGATCACCCTCCCAAAAGAAATTTTTAGGAGATACTTTTTCTCCTGCTTCTGCATCCATCTGTGCCTGAAATACTTTCGCAGCTTCCAGCGGAGACGAAATAAGTTTTGCGCCGGGACCTAAAGTGATTTTTCCCTGTGCCATGATAATGCCATTGAAAGTTACTCCAGAATCAATCTTTACATCTCCGGTACATACCACCAGACGCAGTTTTTTTGCTGTTTCTGAATTGATTGTCAGTGTATCTTTATTCTCATTATCAGCCATAATAGCTGTCAAACCTGAATTATCTTTTTCAGTATTAAATTGATATTCCTTATATCCATCAGAAGATGCCTTTCCTTTCTCATTAATAAAGGTACGCATTCCGTCTTTATTTACCAGATTATCAAACACAGTCCTGTTGCTTTGTCTCTCATCATGAGAATTTCCCTCTGCATCTTTAACATCTTTCTTCAGCAGATCATAACTTGATATCATCTTTCTGTTTAAGGTATACCACATATTTTGGTATTTCACCTGTTCCTCACTAAGCAGTTTTCCAGACTTTGTATCTGTTGCCTCATACAGATGTCCGTTCTGTGTCTTTCCATCAGCATCCGGAACAGAACTTAGAACATTTCCATTCGTAATATATCGTAAATATGCCTGCGGATCATTTACCTTTACACCGGCATTTTCACCAAAATAAAAGTTTAAGTACTCGTCCATATTTGTCTTTATATTCTCAACAGCATAATATGTCTGCATAAATGCAGCCGCTTTTGTACTGTCTGTGAAATTTAAATAAAAATATACAAATCCTCCTCCGGCAGCATTATCATTATAAAAAACTTCCTGTACGGGTTTTGATTCATCTACACCTATCTGTTTCAGCGTCTGATTTCCCCACTGAGTCACAGGAACACTGTCATTAATCACTATTTTTTTATCATTTGCTGTTAGCGTCACATACTGATCATACGTCATAGGATTTGTCTGTGTTCCATCACCAATCAATTCAGCAGGTATCAGATATGCAAGCTGAGTCCCCTTTACAGTAAGACTCTCTCCTGTCATGATATCTGATTTATTTCCTCTTTCAGACGGAATTTTCGTACTTGCTATATAATTTTTTCCGGCAAGCATAATTCTCTGTGCACCTGACAGGTCCATTGTTGTATTCTTTCCATTAATAACAATGGCACTGCTTAATGAAGAAGCTGAACGTCCCTCGTAATCATAAACAGGTGTGACTCCCTCTTCATCGTCATTATTATGATACATTTTGGATGTTTTAGCAGAATCCGCCGCGCCAAATCCATAATATTCTCCATCTATCTTCACATTACTGTTCTTTCCAGTATTTACTGTCAAGTCATCTGCCAGATAAGTTTTTCCCAAAAGTTCAACTGTTGCGGATGTAAGATTTATCCCCTGAGCCCAGACAGATACAATAGAGCCACTGGAAAATCTGCCTCCGTCGCCTACATTGATATTTCCCTGGCAGACAAATTTATCTCCTGATGAAACAGACAATTTTGCACCAGGTGTAATTTCAACGCTGACCTTATCTGAGCCATCTGCTATCATCTGATCAGACTGTTTATCCTCCAGCAGACCTGCATATACACTTCCCTGAATCACTGTCTCCTGAGTAATGTCTGTCCCCTCACATACAATTCCCTTATTTGCAACAACAATCATATTCATCAAATCTGGAAGTGTAGATGGGGTAGGAAACTGAATTTTCGGAATACCAAGACGAATATCTGTCTCAATAATCGAAGCCCTTCCCTGCGCATCTACATAAATAGCCTTCAGATTCTTAAGAAGAATTCCATCTTTTACATCTTTTACCATAGAAGGTGATTTGCCTGTTGGATTTGTAACAATCACCGTCTCTTTGGTATCGTCAAATTCAGTCTCATTTGTAAGATCCAGATACCCGTTAATTTTTTGCAAGTCATACTGAGAAGTATCTGTCCCTTTTTTCAAACGTTCGGTCAGCTCTTTAACAAATAACTCCTTGAAACTTGCCTGCCTTAATTCGTCCAGTGTAGCATCTGCAGAAGACACATCTGAGTCTTGGGAATAAGTCTCGAGGACCTTGATATACGCAGTAGACATTGCCTCTCCAACATCCTCCTGCAAACCTGTCCTGACTTCCTCCAGCGCTTTCTCTGCTGTATAAAAGCTGTCTTTTCCTTTTAAATCTGTGATCTTCATTTGAAAATTCGCCATTGCAATGTATAAAATGAGCATTCCCAGAATTCCAATAAATGCAACAGCTACAATTACTGTCAGTAAGGAAAAACCCTGATTCTTTTTTCTTTTTGAAATTTGATTCATATTTTACCTTTATTCCTCCTGACTGTTAGTTTTCTTTTGCCCCGTCAAGACTGACAATCATATCCCTTTCCGGGAAATTATTTTGTGCCGCTCCCTGCTTGTATACCTTTACAACGGCATTATAAATGCGGTCTTCCGCCTGCCGGTTATCAAGACCATTATATGACAAAATGTTCTTGGCACTATATCCGGACGTTTTATGGTTACTCGTATCTGTATAAGTTAGCTTCATCTGATTTGCATTAATACGTTTCGGAATTTCCTTAATATTACTGATATCATAATCAAGATTTGTCAGCAATGTGGTGGACGCCTTATACAATCCCATATTCGCACTCCATGGTTTTGTAGAACTTTCCTGTATAGTAAGAGACATTTTGTACTGCATTTCCTGTGCTGAAGTTGGCTCATTATTCTTCTCATCACGCTGTTTTGTAACATAAAGATTAACCGGATAATTTCCTTCTTTTACCTTAATATCTGTATTATCAAAATATATTTCATCTAATGGCTTAACAATATTCTGGGAATTATAATTTGGATAATAGAATATATATATGTTCTGCAAATCATCTTCATTCTCAGAACTGTAAAAAGTCGTGTAATCATTATATACTGTGCAGAAACAGTCAGCTCGCTTTTCTTCACCATCTTTAAGATTTGCACTCTCGCCTCCACATGGGCAAAACGACATTGTTGCATATTCAGATACTTTGGCATTAGCCTTTGTGTAATCATACGCACATAAAATATATCTTGCTTTTACAATAATACCTCCGCCACCACTTTTTTCCAGCTTAATTTTCAAAATACGCCTTGTATGTGCATAAACATCTTCATAATCCAATTCTGATGGTTCAGGATTTTCTTGTTTATAATTCAAAATCTCTTCCGCTGTAGGATGATATCTCTTAGTCCCATCTTCTAAACTCTCTTCGAAAGTATTCTGTTCTTTCCATGCATCAAGATCGTCTTGCCACTTTTTACATGCTGCATCATGTTGCGGTTTAATCATTTGTTCTTCTATTGTTGTTCTTGAACACCAGTCTTTCTCCATAATAAGAAACGCGTTTTTTTTCGTGTCAAGTTTCGCAATGTTTGGTGACAGATAGTCATTCTTTCCATATTCATTATTGGAAATCGTTTTTTTTCTGTATTCTGTATCATCTCCCCCGTCAAATTCAACCAGCACATCAAAAGTTTCATTGAGATTCTTCACATTAGACATAGAATAATAATATTTTCCACTGTCATTTGCATTAAACTTGTAGGTTTTTCCACTATCATGAGAAATTACGGATGCAGTAACTTTTGAATCATCATCACCATCTGCTTTATTATATTTTCGTACGTTTATATAATTCCCATCATCGTCCTTGGCAATTTCTTTAATCTCCAGAGTATTATCCTTAATTTCAGAAAGCTGTGAGTCCAGAAATGTAAATCTGCTGCTATTAGTAGTAAGGTCAACTGGATAATTAAACGCAAGTGCGACCTCCTGAAATCTCTTTGCTTTTATTTCCTCCATCACATTCTGTGCTGTACTGGTAGCTTCCAGATATGTATTAGACTTCTTATTGATCCGGCTCGAAGTCACAAAGCTCTGCAGGAGCACAATTGCAGATATTGAGAAAATACTCACTGCGATGATTACTTCTAGCAGTGTCATACCTGCGTTTGAATTTTTTTTCTTTTTTCTGTCCAACTGTATGCTCCCTTCTCTTCTGTCATAATTTATAATCAAAATACTCTTTTCCTCATAAAACACAGTTAGAGGGGCCTTATATCTCTCCCCTCTAACATACTTTCCTTATTGTGCCTGTGCGGCGCTATCAGCAGGGGCTGCTGCATCCTGCATATTTTCTCCTTCCTGACTGTTAGTGCTCTGGCCGTCAGCACCAGTATCGGAAACCGCCTGTTCTGTTGCAGCGTCTGCACTCTGTGCGTCTATTGTATCTGCGGCTTTCTTCTTGCTCTTTTTACTTTTCTTGCTCTTGCCTGACTCGATAGTTCCAAAGATATTGTCAGTTCCGTATGCTACACTTCCTGCATCCGGCTCTGTATAAGTCTTACCGGTTCCTGCCATAGAGAACAGATTTACGGTAATACTTCCCGTGAGATTACCAGTAGATGAGTCAAAAGAAGCATTTACATTGTCAAGTGTCATTCTGCCACTATGATCTGCGAGATAATCTACCATATCCTTAAGGCTTGCATACGTACCGGTAAACTGCATACTGTCCTGTGTGCGGTAAAGCACCGGAGTCGCAAGCGTCTGATTCAGATTCGCCACCTCTTCATCCGAAGCGTTCTGGCGTTCCTTGTCGCCCTGCACATCCGTACCTTCGATCTCATCAAGCTGCTCCTGTGTCTGGGCATTTGCCTGCTCTGACAAAGTTTCATCAGGCATATTGAGCAACGGGTCCTCTGTACTTCCATCAAGAGCCGCAATAAACTCCCTGGTTCCGAGCCCTACATTGGAAATCTCCATATCCAAAGAACTTTCCATATTCATAGAAAGCACAATTCCGTCCTCTGAACGGATATCTGCCGGAAACTCTGATGTATATTCGTCAATCTTTGCATTGATAGAATCTGTCTCTTCCAGATAGAAATCTTTATTCTCAGCCAGTTTTATCAAATCATTTAATCGTTCCTGTAAAGGTGCGTTAGAAGCCTGAATACTCTCAGCCTCCTCCATCTGCGGACGATATCCGAAGAAATATCCGGCAGCAAAGATACCTACGCCCAAGAACATCAGCAGTATTTTTTTATCGCGCATAGAAATATTCATGTCCATTTTGATTTTTCTGCCTCCTTATTCTGCGCTTGTATCCAGCGGTGCCGGATCTGAGTACGTACAAAGTACACTCAATGACACAGTTCCATCCTCTGATTCATCAATTCCAGTAGTCGTCACAGTCGCCAGACTCTCAAAAGTCCGAAGTTGCATAATGGCATTTGCCGCTGCTGACTTACTGGTCACACGCATGGAAAAGCTAACCTGTGTTCCGGTTGAACTAAAGCTCTCCACTGTAATGTCTGATGGCATCTTCTCTTCCATCTCTTCAATGAAATTCTTAAGTCCCTCATTCGGAGTATTGGTATACTGATACATATTTTCATAATTATCATACTGAGACTTCGCATTGTTATAGGCATTATAAATATCCTCAATCGAACTCTCTTCCGTGATTCGCTGATTCAGCCGGTCCTGCTCATGCTGCTGATAAATACGGTTTGCATATCCCGCAGCGGTCAGAACAACGCCCGCCACAGTTCCAACCGCAAAGATAATAATGGCACCGCTTAAGGTATCCTTCTTTTCTTTCTTCTTTCTACTAATCTTCTCCATCAGGTTTACGCCTGATGTACCAGGTGCCAGAACCGCTGCATACAGATAAGCGTCCTCATCCTGTGCGCTGACAGGCAGGGCAAAATTCTCCAGCTTATCAAGCACATTTACCTGTTGGCCAAGTTCATTGGAAAGAAGCTGCATCAACCCTTTTACCTCTGCTCCAAGTCCACAGCAGTCAATCGATTCAAACATAGCATCGGTATGGCGTGAAATAAAATAGTCCATGATACGGGAAATATTTCCAATCAGATATCTCAGACTCTCTGTTACTTCCGCCCTGGCAGTCTCCATCATCCTCGCTTCATCAGAAACCGCCTCCTCTGCAGGTTCCATATCAAGAGCAGAATTGATACATTTTCTGCTGCAAAGCACCTCCAGAGCCTCATTTACATCCAATCTGTCACCAAACTCCGGAAAAGCCCTCACAGTCTCAACTGCACTATCCACACCATAATTAATATTACGTTGCAAAGCGAGCTCTCCATCACGAATAATCGTAATGCTTGTACCTTTCAATTCAATCTTTACCAGAATATGTGTACCCTTGGCGTATTCTCCTCTGACAGAATGATAAATACTGTCACCAGTATAAGTAATCCCGGTCATCGTCAGTCCTGCATTCTCTGCAAACTCTGCATAAGCCGCAGAAATAGCTTTCGGTGCCGCATAAACCATCAGATGATACTGCTTCGTCTCCTCTTTCTCACCCTCAGCCTTCTGAGACTCCACATCAATTACACTGTAAGAAAGAACATACTTACTGACATCAATCGGAAAATAATCCGTAGCATTTGCCTCAATGATACTCTGAATCCTGTTCGCCTTAACAAACGGGATACGAACCTCCCTGCTCGCAATCCTCGTAGAACCCGTCGCAAAATAAACCTTCTTTGTTTTAATCTTTCTCTGGGAAAGTTCTTCCTTCAGCACTTCTCCCAGACTCTTCGTATCACGGATCTGACCATCCTCCACCGCTCCCTGAGGCGCCGGGATACAGAAACAGTTATAAATTCTGCCCTTCTTACCACGTACCTCGATTTCCGCAACTCTGACCTGAGATGCCTCAACTTCTATGCTTAAAATTTTCGCCATTGTGCGTTCCTCCGTATACTTTCAGATTACCGTGACCATATGCCCGGCAACTTTTCAGTTAGAAAAATACATTTCAGTTCAGGCAGATATTTTTCAATCCACTCTGACCACTTACTCTTATTAACTGAAACACATTTTTCTAACTGAAAAAATCTTTCGATTTCCAGTTAAAGATATTTCTGTTTCTCTGCCTCCCCGACAAACACCTTACAGAATAATGTCGGCAGACAGTCATAAAAATCACAGTCCAAGTAATGACAAATACCAGTTAATCCATGCATTTCCCCACAAAGCCGCCAGCAAAACACCAGCCGACAGATAAGGACCCATAGCAAGCATACGTCCCGCCTTGCTCACCTTGATTCTTACAGTATGAACCACTGAGCCAATAACACATCCCAGAAGAAAAGCCAGAATAATCCGCTCCCATCCAAGAATCAGCCCGCAGGCAAACATCAGCTTAATGTCTCCCCCGCCAATTGCTCTGCCGCCACTCACCAGATAAAGCACCTCCAGCAAACCACTGACACAAACCATTCCAATCAAATGATCCACCAGATTCCCCCTGTCAAGCACCACAGCCGCCACACCAAGGACAAACAAAAATACATTCAGACAAAACGGAATCTCATACGTCCGCCAGTCAATCACACTCAAAACCAGAAGAGCCGACGCCATAAAGCAGTAAACCACACTGTTCCAAACCAGTCCATTCACCACACATATCACCACATAGAGGATGCCATTGACACCCTCTATGATCGGATACTGAACTGAAATTTTCGATTTACAGTTACGACACTTACCCCCTAAAACCAACCAGCTAAAAACCGGAACCATATCATACCACCGAAGCTTCCTCCCGCAAGTCATACAATGCGAAGGGGCCGTCACAATCGACTCCCCGTGAGGGATTCGATAGATGCAGACATTCAGGAAACTGCCGATGGTGATTCCGAATATGAAAATTATTATGTAGGGGATTGCGTCTAGGAAAAAGAGCATAGGGGTATTTCCTTTCCAATAATAAATATTTATTATGCCGTAGGACCTGCTGTACCGTCTTTCACACTTGCAGGATTATATTCAACAGTAACTGATCCATCCGATTTAACAGTAACTGTTGCTTCAATAGCAGTCTCTGCTGTAGATCCCTGTGCAGGTGTAGTACGCCATTTTTTTGATTTAAGTTTCAAATCTTCAACCTTTGAAGAAAAATCATATCCTGTATATTCTTTTATTGCATCTTGCCAATATAAATTAGTGTCATTAGTTCCTTTTGTTGGAGCACCTGTTGCAGTAATAGTTGTGCCAGAAGCTTCCATTTTTATTGTAAATACTGCACTAGTTGTTCCATTCGGAATAATATTATAATCGGTATCTGCTGCTGCAACTTTAAATCCCTTAACAATATTTTCAAGATTACTTACGTCTGCAGACTGTCTTGATTTTTCAACATACTTTGTATACTGTGGTGCAAGAATACCGACCAAAATTGCAAGAATAGCAACTACAATTACAAGTTCTACTAATGTAAAACCTTTGTTATCTTTTTTCTTTCTGTTAAATAATTTTAACATATTACTATCTCTCCTTAACTTTCGTTATATCGAGATAGCAACATCGCTCATACACAACATACAACGGATTATTATGCATTCATCGAAAAATTAAATCTACTTCTGAGAACTTAAATCTTTTATTGTGGTTGGAACATAAACTACTTTTGTTGCACCATTAGGATCAACAGTAATTGTAGCACTTATGCTTCCATCTGCGTTTCCTCCTGCTTCTGACCATTTTTTAGATTTAGTTACTGTAGATGTATATGTATCATTTATAAACTCTTTTAAAGCTTTATCTACTGCTTCTGTGGATTTATTACTTTTCTCTGTAACAACTGTTCCTGTTGAATTTTCAGCTGCTTTTTGAGTAATTTTTATTGTATACTCACCAGCTGGAATACTCTCACTAGCATCTGCAGCTGCAATTTCTACTGCCTTAACCATATTTTCAAGATTACTTGCGTCAGCAGATTTTCTTGATTTTTCAACATATTTAGTATACTGTGGTGCAAGTAATCCAACTAAAATTGCAAGGATAGCAACTACGATTACTAACTCAACAAGAGTAAATCCCTTGTTATCTTTCTTTTTTCTGTCTTTCGGAAATTTAAACATAACTCATTCTCCTTCAAAATAATTAATTTCACTTCAATCCGGATAGAGTCATATCGTGTCGAAAGATACAAGAGCAGCATCATATATGCCAGATAACATATTCAACTTTTCGATGAATACATAACTCTCCTGTTGCTTTCATCACGAATGTCACTATCCGATGATTGATTCAACGAGCGAGAACCCACTACAGGCTCTCCACCCCCCCCCTGTAAAAATCTCTTTTCCAGGAGGGAGGGAGTTATGTTTATAAACTCGTTATTTAGTTTTCCTGTTACAAATTTGTCAGGATCAAGAAAATCTTTTATTGTTACACATTATCGTCATACCAGCTCCGAAATGTAAATAGATTTATCTACATCTACAGGAGTCTTAGTCATACTTGGTATTCGGAAATCTGCGTTATTCCGCGAAAAAACTCACTATCTGAGCAAAGCGAGTCCTGAGGTTTTCGCGAAATGCTTTTAGCAGATTTTAGAATGCCTAGCATGACTGGCTCCGAAGCCGTAGATAAATCTATTTACATTTCGGAGCGTCCACCCGACAATATCTTAAAATTTTCTTTCTATCCATTAATCATTTAAATCTCGTTTTTTCCATGCGCCCCCTTCCATGTCATTCAAAGAAAACACGACATTTACATGATTCTATGATGAACACAGCCCCTATGCTAGCCATGAAACATCCCAAACAATTCGGAAACTTTTAACGCGGTTCCCAATCGCGTGTATGTCCATAAAAGTCGATTATTCCGTAACTACGTCACTCCATAATCGCCGTCCACATCCGCAATCCGCTACGCTACCTGCTCATGAGGGCTAGCCCGTCTTAGGTCAATATGCCCTTATGCGCAAGCACAACGGTCACATCGCCGCAATCAGGGACTTTTATTACAGATTATCAAGTCCATTATACATAGCCTTAATCGGCGAAATAACCGCGATAACCAGCGTACCAACCACAAGCGCTATAAACACAATAATCAACGGTTCCATAGCCGCCAATACACTCTGCGTAGTCATCTCCACCTCTTCATCATAATAATCCGCCAGCTTCTCCAGCATATCCTCGATATTACCGGTCTCCTCACCAATCCCCGTCATATGACAAACCATCGGTGGAAAGATCCCCGAAGTCACCAGCGGCTCCGAGAGCGGAATACCTTTCATAACTTCCTCTCTGGCTTTCATCAGCGCATTTGTATAATGAATATTATTAACAATCTTCGCCACAGTCTCCAGTGCATCAATCGTAGAAATACCAGACGACAACAACGTACTCATCGTCCTGGCAAACTGCGCACACGCAGTCTTCACAGTCAACTTACCAAACAACGGCATCTTCATCTTAATCTTATCAATCGTAAGTCTGCCCTGTTCTGTCCTGTAAATCAGCTTATACGCCACAACCACCAGAATGATTACTGCCAGAATAATATACCAGTTCGCAGTCACCCATTTACTGGTATTCATAACCCACATCGTGATCGCCGGCATCTCCACATCCAGATCAGCGAACATATCAATGAAAATCGGGATAACGAATAACATCATTACCGCCACAACACCGATTGCCGCAATAACCAGAATAATCGGATAAATCGTAGCCTTCTTAATAGTAGCTTTCAGCTTGGCTTCCTTCTCAAACTGTACTGCCATTCGCGTGAAGGCCATCTCCAGACTACCCGAGTTCTCACCAGCTTCTACCATATTGATGAGCATCGGCGGAAATACATCCTGCTGGCCTCTCATGGAATCCGCCAGTGTATTACCTTTTTCCACACTAAGCAAAACTTCAGAAATCGCACGCTTGAGCCATTTATTCTCTGTCTGCTCTGAAAGCATCTGCAAGGCTTCCTTCATAGGAACACCCGCCTGCGTGATACTGACGAACTGACGGCAGAATACACTTAAGTCTCTGGGCTTTACTTTCTTACCTATGGAGAAATCAATCTCTTTATTCAAAGCACCCTGTTCCTTGATAGAAACAGGAATAAACCCGTCGTTTTTCAGAATCTCTACGACTTTCTCCCTGGAGTCCGCGTCGATATTTCCTCTCTTCTCTTTTCCCTTCTTATCTACTGCCACGTAGGTAAAACCTGGCATCTTATCACTTCTTTCTGTCCAGTCAAACTCAGGTCGTCCGCCAGATTCTTTTTCTGTTAGAAATCAAAGTTGACTTTTTTATTCATGCTCACCGGATCCTGCGCATAAGTCACTGCATTATCCGCATCGATAAGCTTTCTCATATATAAGTCATACAGCGCATCATCCATTGTCTGCATACCAGCTCTTTTATTGGTCTGCATAATAGATGCGATCTGGTAGGTCTTACTCTCACGAATCAGATTCCGCACCGCATTATTTGCAAAAAGTACTTCCAGTGCCGCCACACGGCCGCTTCCGTCTGCTTTCTTAAGAAGCTGCTGTGATACCACACACTCCAACACCGAAGCAAGCTGGATACGAATCTGCTGCTGCTGATTTGGAGGGAATACATCGATGATTCGGTCGATGGTCTTATCTGCTCCAATCGTATGCAAAGTAGAAAATACCAAATGTCCGGTCTCCGCCGCAGTGATCGCAGTAGAAATCGTTTCCAGATCTCGCATCTCTCCTACCAGGATAACATCCGGATCCTCTCGAAGTGCAGCCCTTAACGCCTGCGCATAATTTGTTGAGTCGCTTCCGATCTCTCTCTGGTTTACGATTGATTTATCATGTCTGTGCAGATATTCAATCGGGTCCTCCAGCGTAATGATATGATACGGATACGTCCTGTTAATCACATGGATCAATGAAGCCAATGTAGTTGATTTCCCGCTTCCTGTCGGCCCTGTTACCAAAATAAGACCTCTTTTCCGCGTGGTCATCTCCACTACCTCTGCAGGAATACCAAGCTCCTCAGGTTCCGGGATATTGAAAGGAAGGCTTCGCATAACGGAAGCAAGTGTTCCTCTCTGTTTAAACACATTTACGCGAAAACGTCCCACACCTGAGATGGCATATGCGAAGTCCGTCTGTCCATTGTTCTGTAATTCTTCTCTGTGACGGACATCCATCAGGGGCATGAGAATGTCTTCAAGCATCTGCGGGGTAAGGCGTTCTCCCTCTATGGGGGTCAGTACGCCATCGATCCTGTAGCTTGGCGGCCGACCGGTTGTCAGATGGATATCGGAAGCCTTTACCTTCACTGACTGTATCAGTATTTCGTCTAAATTATACATATTTCCTAATCTGCCTCGTAACTCCCTGAGAATCTCCGGAGAACTCCGGTTCCGCAGGAATTCCTTCTATATTATAGTCGTAAAATTAATAATCTATAAGTCTCAATCATTCATAAGATGCCTTAAGCATCTCTTCCACAGAGGTGGTACCGTTCAGCACATAGTTGATACCATTCTCTCTCAGTGTGCGCATACCGCTGTTTCTGGCTGCACGTTCCAGTTCCTCTGTTGTGCCATTCTCTGCAATCAGATCACGGATCTCGTCATTGACCTCCATGATTTCGAACACACCGATACGCCCGTAATATCCTGTATGGCTGCAGAAATCACAGCCACAGGGTTCGTAGACATTTACTTCCTCCTGTGTATTCATTCTCAGAATTCTCTTCTCCTCAGAGGTTGCAGGGCGCATCTTCTTGCAATGGCTGCACAGCTTACGCACAAGGCGCTGTGCGATAACTCCTACAACAGAATCTGCGATCAGATATCTCTCCACTCCCATGTCCGCCATACGGTTCAGAGTACCTACTGCATTGTTGGTATGCAATGTAGAGACAACCAGATGTCCTGTTATGGATGCCTGTACTGCAATAGCAGCAGTCTCCCTGTCTCGAATCTCACCGATCATAATAATGTCCGGGTCCTGACGGAGAATAGAACGAAGGGCTGACGCAAAATTCAGGTCTACCTTATTGTTGACCTGTACCTGATTGATACCCTCAATATCTGCCTCCACAGGATCCTCTACTGTTACGATATTGACTGCTTCTTTATTTAATTCGCTTAATGCGGTATACAGGGTAGTGGATTTACCGCTTCCTGTCGGTCCTGTTACAAGAATGATTCCAAAAGGACTAGCCAACATATGGTTGAAACGTTCCATCTCATCGGGTGGAAGTCCCAGATCTTTCTTGTTACGTGTCAGGTTCAGTTTTGAAGAGAGTCGCATTACGATCTTCTCTCCGTGTACAGTAGGCAGAGAGGAAATTCGGATATCATAATCCTGTCTGTCTACCATAATGGACATACGTCCGTCCTGAGGTTTCCTTTTCTCTGAGATATCCATGCCTCCAAGGATCTTGATACGGGTGGAAATCGCAGGAAGAAGGCTGTTATCATATACCATACGCTCATAGAGTGCACCGTCGATCCTGTAACGGATGCGGACTTTGTTCTCCAGAGCTTCGATATGGATATCACTGGCCCTCTGGCGGATCGCCTGTTCAATAAGGGAACGCACCAGCTGTACAATAGGTGCATCACTTACGTCTGTGTCTGTATCGTCGTCTGCTGCTCCTCCACGAAGCTGTGCTCTCTCCTGAGTAAATCGTCTGGCTGCATCCAGTGTCTCCGATGCGCCGTAGCATCTGTCGATTGCCGCAAGGATATCTCTGGTTGTAGCAATGTAAGGCTCTATCTGCAGGTTTGTCACGATAGAGATGTCATCGATTGCAGCCATATCCATCGGATCTGCCATTGCCAGATGAAGGATATTGGCGTTATAGGGATCCAGTTCAAAAGGAATGCAGGTATATTTCTTAAGAATGTCCACGCTGACCAGGTTTCGGACTTCTTTCGGGATCGTCACGCCTGTCAGCTGAACGACTTTAAGCCCCAGCTGCATCTGGAGGGCACGAACGATCATATCCTCAGTGATAAAGCCATTATCTACCAGAACTTCACCGATCTTCTTGCCGCTTCCCTTCTGCAATTCCAGGGCTTTCTTTAATTCATCTTCAGTCAGTACATTCTGCCTGATGAGCATGTCACCAAGCCTCATTCTCTCACGTCTTAATGCCATCTGTGTATCTCTTTTCCGAACACAACAGTGTGTTCACTGTTTACAGAACAAATCATCTGTTGGTGTCTCATCTTCAGATTTTACTGTAATATCAGCAACAAAAAAGAAGGAATTTCTCCTTTTTTTTGTTGCTGATATTATATTATTGGTTTAAAGTTAACATATTTCGTACACTTTGTCAATTTTTGTTTCCATATTTTCGAATATTTTTTTCGTTTTTGAAGCATATTCCGCAGACCAATAAGCAAATTCGTCAGTTTTTACTTGATCGTTTAAGTTAACAGATAAAAAAGTTTACACACGAAAAAAGAAGGGAAAGCCAGACTTTTTTGTATGACTTTCTCCCTTCTTTTATCCATTTTATTTTGCCTTAAATACAGCGACTTTCTCTTTTGATAGATCAATCTTATCTGGAAGGATGGAAGTCTTCTCAGTGGATTCCGATGTTGTGAATCCTGTTGAGTCGGAAGTATTTGACTTCATCGCATCCTGCAGAGTATTGTTTACTGTCACATTTGCAGAAAAGATATCTGTTCCTGCGGAAGCTGCTGCATCACCTGTTGTTGTGCTTACCGTACTGCTGCTCTGCATTTCCTGAACCTGTTCCTGTGTCGGGTAGAAGGATGGCTGGCGGATGTAACGGAAGCTTGCACTGTATGCTTCGCCTACTGTTACTCCATTCTTGCCGGAGGAGCAGTGTACTGCGATCCAGTCACCTGCGTCTGTTTTACCGCAGAGAATACCTACATGATTATCGCTTCCTGCTTCCGGTCCTTTCTGGAACACCAGATCTCCGGGCTGTGCATCTGCCTCAGTTACCACGTTTGCTTTCTCCCACTGATCGGAAGTTCCGTCGCCTACAGCTTCCTGCATTGCTTTATCCTGATATCCGTTGATCACTGCCCAGGTGACAAAACCACTGCAGTCCAGTCCGTATGCGCGGATGGTTCCAGTGCTCTTGCTTCCCTCGGCTGATACCTTCTCGCTGGTTCCCCAGCCTGGATCTTCACCGATCACTGTGGATTTGCCGCCCCAGAAGTAACCGACTTTACCAACCAGTGAATAGGCTGCGGAGATAACATTTACTCTTTCCTCGGAAACATCATCTCCTACGCTCTCGCGGACAAAACCGTTGGCAGCTGTTACTACCGCGCAGAGGAGTTTGCAGTCTGTCTCCACATATTTCTTAAGGATCGTACGATCCTTTTTTGCGATTTTATTTTTCTTAATATAGTAGTTGATTTTACGATTAGCGTATGTAACATGAGTGATATCCTGCTTGTCCCTTACGATCGGGTTCATCTCTGCAAAGATTTTCGCAAGGTCTTTCTTGCAGGAAGAATCCAGGGTAAATTCTGTTTTTCCGTCCTGGCTCTGCTGATATACATAGACTGCAAGGATATCCTGCCAGTTTCTTACCAGAAGACTGTCTGCAGATGTGGTGGTCTTGCTGCCGTTTACATCGCTGGCATCTGCTACTTTGTTCTTCTCTTTATATTCCTTCTCGATCTCATCCATAACAGAAGCGAAATCATCTGAGAAGGTTAGATTGTAGTTATTCTTCAGACTGTCCAGATAGAAATCCTTACCTGCGTGGATATTGGACGCATAATATACCGGAGTTCCGGTCTGTGCAGCACTGGTATTACTCGTAAATGGATTATTCGTATTCGCATTGTTCTTCTGCGCTTCCAGCTGAGCAATAGTCGCTTCTGCCTGAACCAGCAGATTATAATTAGAAACCTGTGCCTTCTCTGTATCAGACAGGGCATTATATGCAGTGCGGATGCTCTGAACAGTGGCTTTCTTCTCCAGCGTGATGGTCTGTGCGTTCAACTCTTCGATTCTGTCGATCACATCCTGGGCTGCCTTCGTAATCTGTGAAGACGGTGTTGGTGTAGGATTCGCAGGTGTCGGAGTCGGATCTGTTGGTGTCGGAGTCGGATCTGCCGGTGCAGGTGTTGGCTCTGCAGGTGTTGGTGTCGGATCTGTTGGTGTCGGATCTACCGGTGCAGGTGTCGGGTCTGCAGGTGTCGGATCTACCGGCGCAGGTGTTGGCTCTGCAGGAGTCGGATCTGCCGGCGCCGGATCCTCTGATCCTGAATCAAAATCACCGGAATCGCTGAAATCAGAACCATCTGCTGTATACGCAGCAGTATCCTCTGCTGCAAGTACGGACGCAGGACCGGATAATGCCATTCCTGACATCAATGTCAGACATAAGAATCTGGTAAGATACTTGTTTTTCATATATCTAAATTGCTCCCTTCTTACTGTGAGCATGTCCTTACCCCCTGTTTATAAGGGCATACTGTCTAAATTACTTTTCACATTATTATGTTATTTCATAAGTGAATTATCCCGAAATATTAACCTGTTTTATTCTAGCATAATCATTTTTTGAAATCAACAGCTCAGGGCAGGTAAATTCCAGATTTGACCAAAATTCATTTTTTTGTCACATTTTAACCGACTCAAGCAGTGAGAAAGATATATTTCAGAATGCAGGAAGGCTGTGCGGATATGATTTCCACACAGCCTTCCTGTATTCTTAGCGTATCTCTGTCAGGCTGCCTGAATGGCTCCTGCAAAGTTCTTATTACCAATGCAGATCTGTATCAGTCCCTGCACTACCTGAAAACACATATTCAGGATAAAGCGGATATCCTCTTCCACGCTGCGGAGCTTGTTGAGGTATTTCTCATGAGTAGCTTCGATATAATCGATCAGGGTGGAGAAATCTGCGAAGCGGATGGCCGGTTCCAGATATGCATATGCTTCTCCCTGCTGTATACATTCTTTCAGTCTGTTCTTAAGTACTTTCTCATAATGATTATGCTGGCTGAAGCTTCCTGTATATGTTTTATTATGAGGAAAGGTAAAATAATCCGCCATATAGTGGATCACTTCGCCGAACCGCCGCCAGTAAACTCTCTGGTTACTCTCATCCGGTCTGATATCTGCCAGTTCTTTCATCCGGTTCTTGACATCTTCAAATGTTCCGTAGAACTCGTGTCTTCTGGTGATAAAGGACGGTTTGATATCCGGCAGAATGCTGCCCAGGCAGAAAGCCTTTCTGTGAGACTGCAGGCTTGCTGTGGTCTGCATCTGATCCGCAAGATATCTTGCTAATAAAATATGTGATTTTTTACGCAATTTTCTTCCTCTTCTTTCTTTTGAGAACCTATCATTCTTATATATGGGAACGAATAATAATCAACTTAACCAACATAGAATACTATAGCAGATTTATACCTGTTATTCAAATAAAATTTTTGTAAACTTTTTCACATTTTCAGGTCAGACAACTGTTTCAGTAATTCCAGGTCACTGTCCTTTACTTTCAGGTTTGTCTCTATCTTCTCTCCCTCAGGAGTGGTGATCGCAATTTCAATAATGCTTCCTTCTTTAAGTCCTTTGCGTGAAACTGCCTGACAGAATGCCGGGAACTTGGGATGATTGCTCTTAAAGGTGTTCCATGCGCCTGTGATCTTCATGATATTTCCTATATTGTTTCCTATGTTCATATGATTGTTGTGTCCTTTCTTATCTCAACTGAATATTCCCGATTCTGAGAACTGATGCATATAATAACATACTTGACCGGATTTGGCTATACCAAAAGCCCCCCAGGATTAATTCCCAAGGGCTTTCATGCTGCTCATATTAAATTGTGATCACATTATTCAAGCAATCAGATTATTAATGGATTCTAACTCATATACAGTAAACGGATCAATATCAATACAACTGGATTCATCTCTGTTGCCAGAAAGATCCCATGCAAGAGTACCATTCATAACGGTACAAGCTTCTTTAAATGCATCAATATCTCTTAATGGCTTAAATATTTCTGCTTTCAAATCTTCTGTAGCATCATAGTCTACAATCTTACCGTCATCAAAGAATACCTGTACATGAAAATTATCCAATGGTATCACCTGTACTACTGTTGGAAAATATTCGTTCATATAATTTCCCCCCTTTAGATAAGCGGATTAATTCTATTTAATGGCTTCATATCTTTTGCAAGTTCCCAGTTTTGCATCAGTTCATCCTGATGGATAGTACACCACGCCAATATAAGTCTAAGTTGTTTATTTGGTAATGAACCTCGAATCACTTGAATGTTATTAATATCTACTAATGCTTTTTGTCCATTATATTCTGCATGGAAATGTGGTGGCATATGATCATTATAATACATGGTAACACGTATTCCGTAAAACAATGATATTTCTGGCACTGCTCTCACTCCTGTTCATTTTTGTAAATTTCAGTTTCTTATGCTTGTATTATAATATAGATTATGTCTATTCAGCAACCTGTTTTTTGATTCTGACAAAACAGATATAGATATCAGTGTAGCAGCAGTCATCTTATACTCATTTCTTCACAATATACAAAAGAAATAACCATCAAATTTCAACGCAAATACTTTAAGGGTAAAGTTGTTAGGGTAGATGGTTTTCGTCCAGAATTTAAGGCTATATATAAGGAATTTCAGCATAGAATTGATTCTGTGAAGGACGGGGATGGTTATACGGATGACTGTTTTAGTTCCCTTCCGTTATCCTACTGTTGTGCTACCTGTTCCATTACAAATTCCACATCTATATTGTTCTTATCTTTATGCGCTGTATAAGTACGATATAAAGAATCTGGAATATAGGAAGATTTACATACTTCACAATGATATGATGTCAACAAGTTCCGTTTGTTCTTCCCATTTTCCAAATAATTAACAATTAATGATTCCTTTTTAGTTCCAATTTTGCATACAGGACACAGTTTTATATCATTCTTTGGAATTACTTTTATTACTGGTTTCTTTTTTATAGTAATAAGCCCACATACCTGTAGTTATACAAGTACATGGACTTATTCAGATGTTTAAAATATTCAATTGGCAATATCAGGCATTTACTGTGTGAAATTCCCTATTATACATTGTTAGATATATGTCATACCCCATTTTTACTGAATCCATACCCCATTTTTACTCCATTTTCGCGTGAAATTATGTAAAAATACGGTAAGATACGTGAAATCAGTATTTCCTGCAAATCCCCTAAATATGCTCAAAATCCGGTGTTCCATACAGGTCGAACGGAGTTGACTGGTAGACATAGTAATTCAGCCAGTTTGTATACAGGTTGTTCGCATGTGCTCTCCACATAAGGAGCGGTCTGTTTTCCGGGTTGTTATCTTTGTAATAATTCTCTGGGATTTCGATGGGCAGGTTTTTGCTGACATCACGTTTGTACTCACCGTCAAGAGTCACACGATCATATTCCGGATGTCCCATTACAAAGATCTTGCGGCCGCCGTCTGCCATTGCAAGGAAAAGCCCTGCTTCATCGGATTCAGCAAGCACTGTCAGCTCTTTACAGTTATGGATATCCTCGATGGGAACTTCCGTATGTCTGGAATGAGGTGCAAGGAACATATCGTCGAATCCGCGTACCAGCGGAATCTTACGGTTCATCACTTTATGCCAGAAAAGACCGAACATCTTCTTATCAAGTTTGCGTTTTTTCAGTCCATAGTGGTGGTAGAGTCCTGCCTGTGCAGCCCAGCACAGATAAATGGTGGAGGTAACATGGGTGTTTGTCCAGTCCATGATCTCTACCAGTTCCTTCCAGTAGTCTACCTCTTCGAATTCCATCTGCTCTACAGGAGCACCTGTGATGATCATTCCATCGTATTTGTTATTTTTCAGTTCCGGAAATATCTGATAAAATTTATTCAGATGACTCACAGATGTATTCTTCGCTTCATGGCTCTGTACTGCCATAAAGGTGACATCCACCTGCAGCGGTGTGTTGGAAAGGGAACGCAGAAGCTGAAGCTCTGTCTCCTCTTTCAGAGGCATCAGGTTCAGAATGAGGATTTGAATGGGGCGGATATCCTGATGGGATGCACGTGACTCATCCATCACGAAAATATTTTCTTTTTCCAGAATCTCTTTTACTGGCAGATCGCTCTGTATTTTAATTGGCATTATCTTATCTCCTGTTCTTATTATTTTATTGTTGTGCCATCTTCAGGAAATCTTCTTCAGAAAGGATCGGAATTCCCAGTTCTTTGGCTTTTTTATTCTTTGAAGAATTGGAAGTTGTGTCATTATTGATCAGGTAGTTCGTCTTCGATGTTACTGATCCGGTCACCTTGCCTCCCAGAGACTCAATAAATTCCTTTGCCTGTGCTCTGTTTGCAAAGTGCTCCACACTTCCTGTGATAACGAAATTCATGTTCCGGAAAATCTGCTCACCTGTCTTTTCTTCTTTCTTAACAGTCAGATGGCTCATCAGATGATCCAGTTTTCTGTTATTATCCTCGTTTGAAAAATAATCAGTCAGACTTCCGGCAATTACCGGTCCGATGGTATCAATAGAGCTGATCTCCTCTTTATCTGCATGACGGATCTTCTCCAGATCATCATCAAAATGCCTGCAGATCACTTTTGCATTGGCAAGACCGATATTGGCGATTCCAAGGCTGTAGATCACCTTCGCAAGAGTAGTCTCCTTAGCTTTATCAAGGCTGGTCATCAGGTTCTCAAAGGATTTCTCCCCGAATCCGTCCATCTCCACGATCTCATCACGATGCTTTCCAATCTCAAAAATATCTCCGAAATCATGAATAAAGCCTCTTGCAATGAATTTCTCCAGTGTTGCTTCTGACAGTCCGTCAATGTTCATGGCATCCCTGCTTGCAAAAAGTGCAAAGGATTTGATCTTCTTTGCGGCACAGTCAGGATTTGTACAGTAAAGTGCCTCCACATCATTTACCTTCTGTATCTGTGTTCCATGGCCACATGCAGGGCAAGTATCCGGAATTTCCAGTTTACTGCTGCGTGTGAGGTTTTCTGCAATCTGCGGAATGATCATATTTGCTTTATATACAGTGATCGTATCCCCGATACCAAGCTGCAATTCTTTTAGAATGCTCACATTGTGTACGCTGGCGCGGCTCACAGTGGTTCCCTCCAGCTCAACCGGTTCAAAAACAGCCACCGGATTGATCAGCCCTGTTCTTGACGGGCTCCATTCGATCTCCAGAAGATGGGTTTCTCTGATCTCATCTGCCCATTTGAATGCAAAAGCATTTCTGGGAAATTTCGCTGTTCTTCCAAGGGAATCTCCGTATGCAATATCATCATAAAGAGCAACCAATCCGTCCGACGGAAAATCATTCTCAGTGATCGCAGTTGAAAAATATTCCATGGCTTCATCCAGCGTTGAAGCTGTGACTGTCCTGTATTCCACTACATCAAATCCCTGTTCTTTCAGCCATTCAAACTGCCGGGCTCTTGAATTATGGAAATCAACCCCGTCGGCGCTTACCAGCGTAAATGCGTAGAAACGCACATTCCTGCGGGCTGTGATCTCATTGTTTAACTGGCGGACAGAACCGCTGCATAAGTTTCTCGGATTCTTGTATTTCGCATCAACGTCTTCTATGGATTCATTGATCCGTTCAAAGTCCGAATAGGTAATGATCGCTTCCCCGCGTAACACCAGTCTTCCCTGATATGGAATTCTAAGAGGAACGTTCTTAAATACTCTGGCATTATTGGTGACAACCTCTCCTGTCACACCGTTTCCACGTGTAACTGCTTTGGCAAGTCCTCCATTCTCGTAGGTAAGAACGATCGTCAGTCCGTCCAGCTTCCATGACAGAAGCGTTTTGTGTTCCCCGATAAATTCCCTTAGAACTTCTCTGTCCTTAGTCTTGTCCAGAGACAGCATGGGGGATTCGTGTTCTTCTTTTGGAAGCTGGTCAACTGCCTCGTACCCTACGCTTACGGTTGGGCTGTTTGCCAGAACAGTGCCTGTCTCTTTCTCCAGAGCCTGAAGCTCGTCATACATCTGATCGTACTCTCTGTTGCTTATGATCTCTGTATCCTGCTGGTAATACGCCTTTGCTGCCCTGTCCAGCTTTTGCACCAGCTCTTTCATTCGCATGATCGCTGCTGTTTCCATTCTGTTCTCCTGTTCTGATCACTGTTTCACTTGTGGAAGATTCCAGTAAATGGTTCAGTTCTTCCCACTCCTGTGCTGTGATCTCTCTGTATTCGCCTTCTCTGATCCCGTCCAGAGTCAGATTCATGATCCTGATCCTTTTCAGCTTCTGTACCTCATATCCCAGATACCGGCACATTCTGCGGATCTGCCGGTTCAGTCCCTGTGTCAGAATGATCCGAAAACTGCATTCTCCTGTCTGCACCACTCTGCATGGTCTGGTCACCGTATCAAGAACAGGGACTCCCTTGCTCATCCTTCGGACAAATTCCCTGTCCACCGGCTTATTCACTGTCACAAAATATTCTTTCTCATGATAGTTTCCGGCGCGCATGATCTTATTGACCAGATCTCCTTCATTTGTCAGAAGGAGAAGGCCCTGTGATTCTTTATCCAGTCTGCCCACAGGATAAACACGCAGAGGATAATCCAGATAATCTGTTACCGTCGTCTCATCAAACTGCTGCTTTGTACTGCACACGATCCCTCTGGGTTTGTTAAAAAGAAGCAGTACTTTTTTTTCATTTTTATGGACAGGTATATTGTCTGCACAGACCTCATCTTCCAGGCTGACTTTCTGACCGCTTTCTGCTTTTTTTCCGTTTACCGTAATCCTTCCCTCTTCGATCATCCGGTCGGCTTCCCGTCTGGAGCATATGCCTGCCTCGCTTAAATATTTGTTTATTCTGATTTTTTCGTCCATTGTTCTATTATATAATTTTTTGTACATCTTATCAACGGTGAAATTTTGATGGAATTTTTCTGGAATTTTTTTCAAAAGGGCAGGAATGGGGAATCGCCTTGTATTTTGTCAGATTTTATTGTATGATATCGAATGACAGGATATCTTTTTTGTCACTGATTTTATCAAAAAGGAGGCTTTCATGTCAGATCATTTACCACGTACAAACCGGTGGCTGATCGCACTTTCTGTTATTCTGTGTCTGATACTTGGAGGAATTTTCACCCGTTCTTCCGCTGTGACTTCACAGGCAGATGCCATCAGCGATGCCGGAGCTTTCGTGTCAGAAGATCAGGATTCTGCGGAGTTTACTTCTGAGGAAACATTGACTGATAGCAATGATAATTTTACGGATTCTTCTTCCGGGAAACTGTTTGGACGCACTTCTTCAGATTCATCTGAGACTTCTCCGGGCGGTCCTGCATTAAGCACTGATATCTCGCCTGAGGCATCAGAGGGCAGCTGGGCTTCCAGCGGAAGTAACTGGATGTTTCTGGTGGATGATAAACCATACACAGGATGGTTCACAGATACAGACGGGAAACAGTACTATATGGATGAGACCGGTATTATGCAGACAGGCTGGACAGATATCGGAAAGAAGCGGTATTATTTTGATATGGATGGCATTCTGCAGACAGGGACTGTAATAATAGATAAGAAAACTTATGAACTGGATACAGATGGTTCTCTGAAAGATTATACACCAAAGAAAAAATCCTCGAAGAAGAAATCTTCAGGTAAGTCAGACACCTCTGACAAGTCCGGTACATCTACGGCAAAGAAGTCGGTCGCCCTTACTTTTGATGATGGTCCCAGTTCTTTTACAGACCGTCTTCTGGACTGTCTGGAAGAAAATAATGCAAAGGCAACTTTCTTTATGGTGGGTACTGAGATTGCCAGTTTTCCTGACGAAGTAAAACGCATGAAAAAACTGGGCTGTGAACTTGGAAACCACACTTATGATCATAAGGATCTGGCGACTCTTTCTTCGGATGAGATCAGTTCAGAAATTGCAAGAGTGGATGAACAGCTTGTAAATCTTACAGGTGAGGGAGCTTCGGTGGTCCGCCCGCCATATGGATCTGTTAATGATACGGTAAAATCAACTGTGGGAACCCCGATGATTCTGTGGTCCATTGACACTCTGGACTGGAAAACGCAGGATGTGGAATCTACGGTTGAGGAAGTCATGAATAATGTAAAAGATGGTTCCATTATTCTGATGCACGATATCTTCAGCACCTCTGTAGATGCAGCCGAGATCCTGATCCCGCAGCTTATCGAAGAAGGCTATCAGCTTGTAACAGTGCACGAACTGGCTTCCCTGCATCAGACAGAATTATCGACAGGAGTTACATACGGTGAATTTAATCGAATCAAGTAAGTCCCTTGCGGAAGTTGCGAAAAGTAATAAGAACAGCAAAATCTCCGGCAGAAGCTGACAAAAACAATGTCAGAAAAACGGAACGTAAAAAATACAGGCAGTTACCACAAAGATAACCGCCTGTATTTTTTACGTTCCATATTCAATTTTATTCGAGTAAATCTCCTCTGATGTATCCGGTCTGACCGTCGTAGTCGATCTGAACCCATTCACCATCAGTACCTGTCTTCTGAACCTGATCACCTGCTGAGATCACGCCAAGGATATCAGCATCTGTGCTGGCTTCTGCGCGTACATTACATTCCTCCGAAGCAGTAAGCATCGTGCCGTCTTCTGCCTCTGTTGACACACCTGCTTCCTCCCCAAGACCATTCAGGAATTCTTCAAGAGACGGATCAGATTGCTGTGCCTGATCCAGTTCATTCTGCACCTTCTTTATAAGAGCTGAAACATCACTGTCTGATAACTGTTTTTCCATATATGCGGAAATCTCAGAATCCTGTAAAGCTCCGTTATTGATCACCCAGTTTCCTTCGCTGTTCTTATATACATAGAACTGAGTCAGTGCAGGGGCCTTGGTCTCAACGCCCTGACAGATATACGAGAAACAGGCGTAAACCACGTAAGAATCATCTGTCATACCTTTCTTCGTGTACACATCGCCTACTTCATACCCTTCGATATAATCTTTCAAATTTGTGACTTTTGACTCATCAGACGGTGTGAAATCATCTTCCAGAGTCTTCAGCGTTGCAATATCTTTTTCCCCCAGAGCCTGATAATAGCTCGTGATCAATGCAGTAACATCTGCATCTGCTGTTTCCATGGGATTGGCGTCTTCTTTCTTCTCGTCAGACTCCCCTTCACTTATCGGAGAAGAAGGAACATTTCCCTGGTCTTCGGATGTGGTTTTCTGTTCATCTCCGGAATTCCCCTTATTACTTCCGGAACAGGCTCGAATGCCGCAAAACAGGACAACCACAATTATCAGAATAGCTCCACCCAGCATAAAATACCGGAGATTATCTGATAACCATTCTCTAAAATCATCCAAGTTCTTGTCCTCCTTATGAGTTACCGTTTGCTCCGTTCACTGCCGCATACGATTTCTGACAGTTCCCGATTCTGATAACTCCTGTGATACAACGCACCGGAACTGTACATACGTCCCAGGCAGCACGCCTGAAGGGAATCGAACCCCCGCACATGGTACCGGAAACCACTGCTCTATCCACTGAGCTACAGGCGCGTATCTTGAAATTCTGATTTTCAAAGGATTTATATAATTTATTTAATACAAGGTCTATATTATCATAATTACCGAAAAAAGTAAAGTTTTTTATTTTGTTACAAAAGATGCATTATTTTGTTACAAGTCAAAAATTATGGGCAGTCATGCATTGTGCTGACTGCCCGATTTTATTTACATTTTCAGATCGTCGAATTTTAATCGGATGATCACCAGGGTGATCGCCATAAGAATGATTCCTGCCGGAAGTGCGATCCATGCTGTCTGTACAAATCCTGCGATAATATAAGTCAGGAAAGATACTGCTGCTGCAACCATTGCATAGGGAAGCTGTGTGCTGACATGATTTACATGTTCACACTGCGCACCTGCTGATGCCATGATGGTTGTATCGGAAATCGGTGAACAGTGATCTCCACATACAGCACCTGCCATACATGCAGAAATAGAGATGATCATCAGTTCATGATTTGTTCCTGAGAATACATTAACAACAATCGGGATCAGGATACCAAAGGTTCCCCATGAAGTACCTGTCGCAAATGCGATAACAGCCCCGATCACAAAGATAATTGCAGGAAGGAAATTCATCAACCCGCCTGCAGAGCTTTTAACAATTGCAGATACAAATACAGATGCACCAAGGCTGTCTGTCATGGCCTTCAATGTCCAGGCAAAAGTAAGGATCAGGATTGCAGGTACCATTGCCTTGAATCCGTCCGGAATACACGCCATACAGTCTCTGAAATTCATAACACGACGTATCAGATATAAAACAATCGTGATAACCAGTCCGAAGAAGCTTCCAAGCACCAGTCCCACAGATGCATCACTCTGTGAAAATGCAGTTACAAAATCAGTTCCGCTAAAGAAACCACCTGTATAGATCATACCGATTACGCAGCATATTACAAGGCTTACAATCGGGATCAGAAGATCGATCACCTTGCCACGCGGATTACTTTTCTCATCTTCAGCCGCGTTTGCATAAGGACGTGCAGGTGTTGTGTAGATATCGCCTTTTAAAGCATTTGTCTCATGAACACCCATTGTTCCGAATTCTACTTTCATAAGAACCATTGCCACCATCATGAAGATCGTAAGCAGTGCGTAGAAGTTATAGGGAATTGCATGTACAAACAGGGTAATTCCATCCTCTCCTTCTACAAATCCGCTGACTGCCGCAGCCCATGAAGAAATCGGTGCAATGATACATACCGGTGCTGCTGTGGCATCGATCAGATACGCCAGCTTTGCGCGGGACACATTGTGCTTATCTGTCACAGGACGCATAACGCTTCCTACTGTCAGACAGTTAAAATAATCGTCAATAAAGATCAGTACACCAAGAATGATGGTTGAGAGTTCCGCACCAACTCTGCTTTTAATCCTCTTACCGGCCCAGCGTCCGAATGCTGCGGAACCGCCTGCCCTGTTCATCAGACATACCATGGTTCCCAGAATAACAAGGAAGATCAGGATACCCATATTATAGGAATCTGTCAGAACGCTGATCATTCCGCCTTCAAAAATATGAAGGATTGTTCCTTCGAAATTAAAATTAGAGTAAAACAGTGCACCAACCAGTATTCCTACAAACAGTGAACTGTATACTTCTTTGGTGATCAGTGCCAGTGCAATGGCAACAAGCGGCGGAACCAACGACCAGAATGTGCCGTAAAATTTCGCAGATGCAGCCACCTCTTCCTCTGCTGCAAGTACAGTCAGCGGACTTGCCAGTATCAGCAGCATCAGTGCTGAAAGGCAGAGCGAAAGTCTTTTTATGTTACTTTTCATTTCTTTTCTCCTTCTCTTGTAAGATATATGATATTTCGATCATAGCGCGCCTCTTAATTAATGCATTTGAAACAGCTTGGCAGAATTTCACGCTCTGATGAGCCGGATCAATATGCATTATTTACGAGGATTGCTATAATCAAATCTGTAAATGTAGCAGGATTCCGTCTGTGCGATCAGTTCACAACCACACTCTGTCAGAAAATCATGGTCAACCAGCCCGATCTGTGTTACTACGAAATCTGTCTTTGATTTCTTCAACGCAGCCTGAAACCCTTCTTTATCTTCATAGATATGATAATCGATCACATCCAGCAATGCTTTCTGTCTTTTATAGAAACTGCTGTTCTCATCATAGTTTCCCGCCACTGTACTGCCTGATCTGTAGATACTTGCATTTCTGCTTATTACAGTGGCGATCCCCGCATCATACTGTCGCACAATGCTGTTAAGATTGCCGTCAAAAACAACCCTTGGAAAATCATTCTCCTGGTTCTGGTGGATCACGTCGCAGACTGCACGCAGATCATTGGGCACCTTATAAATATTCTCTGCCATTGCAAAATTGGTCACTACCCCGTCCAGCGGATTTCCCAGGATCACAAAACCTGTCAGCACAGCTGCAGCCATAAGAACTTTTATCCAGGTCTTTCTAAAAGCGGTCACAAGTCTGACTCCATAGTAGGCAACCGCCGGGATCACAGGAAGAATCCAGATAAACCGGTAATATTCATTCTCAAACTTCACCTTTGCGATAAGATATTTTACAACCAGCGGATTATATACTGTCAGCAGCAGAAATACTGTATAGCCGACAAATATCCCGGACTTTCTTTTTCTCCCCAGGACCAGTGTGCAGATCAGTCCTGCAGCAAACAGAAGAGGATACCAGCAGGAACCCCAGTACAGCCTCATACATGCATCAACAAAGCGCAGTCCCAGTTCCTGAATTGTTACACCTGCCATTTTTTTCTCCTTTCTGTATTATGATGCAGCCAGCGTCAGCAGACCGATTCTGCATGCAAAAAATACAGCTGCATATAATGCCGACGGAAGCATACACACTGCACAATATACCAGCCCCGAAAATCTCTTATTCATAACTGCCGCCGGAGCCATTCCCGCTGCGATCACGATTGGAAAGATGATAGCAGAACCGGAAAATGTCAGCGCACTGACCGCTGTGACAAACAATATGATCCAGACATTCCTGCTGTTTTTCTCCTGCAGATACCAGACGGCACACATGAGAACTGCAGGGATGGCAATGTTGGCAAGGATGGCTTTTCCCTCGTAGCTTCTGGTAAAGAAAAAAGTTCCGGAGGAATAAATCGTACCGCAAAACAGCTGTAAAACACAGACAAAGACAAGCATCAGATCTGCTTTCTTCCTGTTTCCGTCAAACAGTCTCTTACCGATCTGATAAATGATCAGATTGGCAGTCACTACATTCATACATGACATTACCTGCTTTGCCTGCACAATGGGATGGATTCCCAGAAGTCTGCACCACACTGCATTATGCATCGGATATGCGGAAAAAACATATCTGGCCTGAAATGCCTTCTGGATCGCTCCGTTAAAGGGATTATATCTGCCAAGAGTATCTGTGTATACAGAAGTACTCACTGTACCTACATAATACGCCGCATCTACTGTTGTATCCTCGTAAAAGATCACAATCAGACACTGCAGCAATACTACGGCACCTGCAAGGATAATCATCACAGAGTGATTTTTCCATATTTCAGAAATGCTTCCAAAAATCGCACTACATGTTTCCGTTTGTCCGGCACGTATTCTCCGTTGTTTTTTTATTGTGCAGATCACAGCTGCGCAGATAACCAGAGCCATGATTCCTGCCCATATATAAGCCGCAGCTGTCAGGGATACCCATTTCAGTGTCATCGGTACGATCACCAGTTCAAACACTGCAAAGTAAACCAGATATCCCAGTATGAAAGTCAGGGAACAATCCCCTTTTACTTTCAATATCCGGACCAGAACAATGCCTGCTGCATAAAAAGCTATAAACTCCAGGGCAAAACCTGCACAGGCAAGGCATAATTCTCTCATTCTTCCACCTTTGTCCCTGACCGGATGGATTCGCGGTTTTTCAAAATCTCCATGGCAATCTTCTCAGGAGTCATCGGAAGCTCTGTCAGACGCACACCTGTTGCATTATAAATTGCCTCAGCCAGTGCCGGACATGGAGTATCAATTACAAGCTCACCAATGGATTTGGCACCAAAAGGACCGCTCTTTTCGTAACTGCACTCGAAATCCACGCGGATATTTCCGATATCCTGTCTGGTTGGGATCTTATACTGCATAAAAGAGTTGTTGCGAATCTTACCTTTATCTGTATATTGTACATCTTCCCAGAGAGCCATGCCAATTCCCTGTGCAATACCGCCCTCCGTCTGTACACGTGCAAGATTCGGATTGATCGGTGTACCGCAGTCAACAACCGCCACATAATCCAGAACATCCACACTGCCTGTCTCTGTATCCACCTCTACTTCTGCCATACCTACCATAAACGGCGGCGGCGAGATCGGTGAAGAATGCTGTTTCACAACCTGAAGCTCGATATTGTTAAAGAAAGTGCTCTTTAATGCGATATCTTCCAATGAAACTTTCTTCTGGGCATTTTCAGAACTGATGGCATCCATATCAACACTATAGCCCTCTTCTGCATCTGTCATATGACCTGCTGCATTTCCGTCTGCCCCATCGCTTATCTCAAGTGTCTCATCATAGAATACACAGGAACCGTCAAAATCAACTTTTCTCTCATCTACTTCCATCATCTCTGCGCCAAGCTTACAGATTTTTTTCTTCAGCTCCTCACAGGCCTTCATAACCGCTACACCGGTGGTATAGGTTGTAGCGGAAGCATAGGAACCGGAATCATAAGGAGAGATATCCGTATCCACGCTGAATACTACTATGTTGTCCATAGGTGTATTCAGACAGTCTGCCGCGATCTGTGCCATAACGGTATCACAGCCGGTTCCCATATCCGTACATCCAAGTGCCAGTGTATAAGAACCATCTTCATTCAGCTTAATATCTGCGCCGCCTACGTCAACTCCTGCAATAGAGGAACCCTGCATAGCCATGGCAACACCGACTCCGCGGACCTTGCCATTTCCCATATCCCTGCATGGATATTTGGAATCCCAGTCCATCATCTCTTTGGCGCGCGCCATACAGCGGTCCATGGAACAACTCTGTGCATAAGGAACATCCGGATATCCCGGAAGAGGACCGCCCTCTACAGGCATATTCATTTCTTTTACCTTAACAGGATCCATTCCCATCTTATGTGCCAGCTCATTTACTGCAGATTCCACTGCAAAAATACCCTGGGTTGCACCATAACCACGATAGGCACCTGCAGCCTGCACATTTGTATAGACAACATCAAAAGCAAACCTGTAGGCTTCTGTATGTCTGTAAAGAGCGATTGATTTATGACCGCTGAGTCCTACTGTTGTAGAACTGTGTTCTCCGTATGCCCCAGTGTTGGACAAAGTATAAAGATCAATTGCCTTGATGATACCATTTTCATCTGCACCTGCGCGTACTGTGATCTCCATCTCATGGCGCGGTGAAGAGCAGATCATGGACTCATATCTGGAGAAGATCATCTTGGACGGGCGGCCTGTTTTCCAGGTCACGATCGCCGGATAGATCTCACTGACAGAGGTCTGCTTTGCACCAAAGCCGCCACCGATCCTTGGCTTGATCACACGTACTTTGGAAGCAGGAATGTCCAGTGCCCTTCCAACGATCCTTCGCACATGGAATGGAATCTGTGTTGAGGACAGAACGATCAGTCTGCCGAAATGATCCATATAGCAGGCTGTGCGGAAAGTCTCCATCATAGTCTGCTGGTTTGCTCTTGTATGATAAGTGCGCTCTACAGTATATTTACACTTTGCCAGGACTTCATCTACATTTCCATGTTCTTCCACTGCAGATGCACATAAGTTTCTTTTGTTGTCTCCGCCAAGAGGAATTTTCAGCTTCCAGTCATCCTCCGGATGGACCAGGATCGGATTATCTTTTGCCTTGTGGATATCCAGAACCGGTGTCTCCACGCGGTAATCTACGCGGATTCTCTTCAATGCTTTATCTACCGCCTCTTCTGTCTCACCCGCAACAATGGCAACTGCATCTCCCACAAAACGTACATGACGGTCAAGAATCAGTCTGTCATCCGGACTCATCTCCGGTGCAGTCTGGCCGGCAAGGGTAAAACGTTTCTGAGGCACATCTTTATAGGTAAGGATACATGCAATTCCGGCCACCTTCTCGGCAGTACCTGTTTTAATATCTTCCACCCAGGCGTTGGCGTGGGGACTTCTCAGTATCTTCACGATCAGGCAGTCCCTTGGTGCCAGATCATCTGTATAGACAGGCTTTCCGGTTACCAGTGACATTGCATCTGTTTTACGTACAGGTTGATTTACATATTTCATCTTTATGCTTCCTCCTGTGCTTTCTTATATTTCAGGAACTTCAGGATACTCCTTGTCTGGGAAACAAAACCGGAACATCTGCACAGATTTCCCGCAAGATATTCTTTGATCTGCTCCTCTGTGGGATCTTTGATCTCGTTGAGCATCGCAAATACATTCATGATAAATCCCGGATTGCAGAAACCGCACTGTTCCGCCCCTTCATTCGCCAGAAAGCTTCCAAACTCCTGCGCTTCTCTCTGCATTCCTTCCAATGTAACGATTTTCTTTCCCTCAATGCGGGCTGCAAGTGTACTGCAGGAAAGCACCGGACAACCGTCCATAAGAACTGTGCAAAGACCACAGTTCGCAGTTTCGCAGCCTCTTTTCACGCTGAAACAGCCCTGTTCTCTTAAGAAATCGATCAGCAGTGTATCCGGGGAGATCTCTGCGTGGCGGTTCACTCCGTTAAGCCAGAAATTAATATTCATTTTTCATCCCTCCTACTGCTTCCCAGGCTCTTCTTGTCAATACTTTTACAAGAAGGGTTCTGTATTCCTTTGATCCTCGCATATTGCCTGCAGTAGGAACGTTCTCTGCCGCATATTCTGCAAAGGCTTCGATCGCCTCTTCCTTCTGCTTTTTTGTCATGTTCCGGAAATTCTTCAGGATCTGCTTCTTATCTTCCACGATCATGGCACGTGCAGGTCTGGCACCTATCACAGTCCTTGCCTCATTTCCGATCACAGAAGCTGCACAGGTCAGCACCGGGAAATCTGTTTTTATGTTTCTCTGACTTAAGTAACAGGTAAGAAGTGGCTCTTTTCGCACGATGATATTTACAAGGATGTCATTGTCCTTCTTCATATTTACAAATTCAGTCAGTGGAATACGGCCTGCATCATATAATTCTACCCATGTATCCATTCCCAGGAACATGGTCAGAACATCTGAGAAACCATATCTTCCATAAATGCTTCCTCCCACAGTGGCACAGTTTCTGAACTGTACGCCTACAATGTGGCAAAGGCTTTCTTTCATAGCTCCATGTGTGTAGGTATTCAGAGCTTCATTTGTCTCCAGGTCATGAAGCGGAGTCATACATCCGATGACAAATTCGTCATCATTCTCCGAAATCGCATCCAGCCCCAGACCGGAAAGATCAATCGCTGTGGATATTGCTCTGTTGCCCATTTTCATCCAGACCATTCCCCCAAGAATACGGGCTGTTTTCTTCTGGTTCAGTTCATAAGCTTCCGCCAGACTGTTTACCTTTACATAGCTTTTGATTTTCAGCATTATGTATCGTATCCCTTTCTTACATACTTTTCATATCTCTTGTAATATTTTGACTCGGATCTGTCGTCAGACAGCCAATTTAATATAATACCATAGCTTAAAGAAAAAATCTATAAATATCCTCTATTTCATAAATAAATTTTTGTTACTGTTCACTCCGTTCTCAGTAACGTAGCCAAAATTCATTCCAGATTGCCTGCGGCAATGGAATTTTGGCTTGTATGTCTCGGCAGTAATCCTGGTCAGGCGGACAATATCATCCGCTTTGCTGCTTGCTGTAAATATTACTCTAATTCTAGCATATGGCAGCCAAAAGTGTCTATTGATAAAACTATCCAAAAAAACACTTTTCAAAATATTATCGGATTAACTGCATCATTTGTTTCATTGCGAATCGTTTTTGTGCACTGTACCTAAATATTTTCGTAATATATTTGGTTTTTTATATATTTTACTGGATTTTTTCAAGTATCAATGTTATAATGTTCACAAATAAAAGACTTATCACTGTTAATTGCAGATAACAGGTGCAATTTGCGAATATCCGCCTGAATCTATATCGTTCAATAACAGAGATGTCATAAAGGAGGGTTTGATTATGAGTAAACGCGTGATTACAATAAACAGGATGCTCGGCAGTAATGGCCGCCTGATCGGTAAAGCTCTGGCAGAAGAGCTTGGATTTGCTTTTTATGACAAAGAGCTGATCGATATTGCAGCTCAGAAAGAGAATATTCCTTTTGATCTGCTTGCCAAGGTTGATGAGAAACGTGGCAGCCAGTGGCGTTTTCCCATTGACCATGAACTTCAGATGGACAGCGATTTTCACTTTATTCCCATGAATGATGTGCTCTTTGATCTTCAGCGAAAGATTATTCTGGATGCTGCTGAGAAAGAAGATTGTGTGATCGTTGGCCGATGCGCCAATCACATCCTCGACAATAGATGCCTGAGCGTATTTATCCATGCACCATTTGAGTATCGTGTACAGACTGTCATCGAGCGTACGGGACGGGAAGAAAAAAGTGCACAGAAGCTGGTTAAGAAAGTGGATAAAGAACGGCGTACTTATTATGAGTACTTTACAGATAAGAAATGGAAAGATATTTCCCAGTATCATCTGGCATTTGACAGCAGTAAATTTGAGCAGGATAAAATTATACAGATGATAAAGATGGCATTGTAAAATCAAACAGGGTTCCAGATTCAAAAGTCTTATCATGCAGGCACGAACGACTTTTTGAACCTAGTACATCGTTTCGTAAATAACTATACCAATCGCGTAGGATGCGGATTCGAGTGTGCTGGTATAAAAACGCAGGCGTAGCGGGCTACGCTGAGGCTTTTAGACCTGTGCAATCGGATTCGCAGACAAGTAAGTGGTATAGTTATTTCGAAAACGATGTACTAGGACCCTGATATCATATTATTTATTTTCTCCCAGAATATACTGCTTCAGGAAATCATAAATCTGATTCTCTGTTGGAGGACATCCCTTTACGTTATGTTCAAATTTACAGGTGCATGCACCTACACCCAGTTTTCCTGTTTTTCCGCGGTATCCCTGGCCGATGCAGATTTTCGTGTCCAGTTTCTCGAAAAGGCCGTCATTTTTAAGCATTTCCAGAGCCGGGATGAGATAACCATAGCAGGCACTGCAGGATTCTACTTCTTCTACTGCATCCTGAAGTTCTACCACTTTTCTTGATTTCGGAAGTTCTTTGCGGGCATTTTCCTCACAGTATACGATGCGGGAATTTTTCAGATCAGTACTTCCAACCCCAAGCTTTTCTGCCAGTTCAATATACGGTACATCTTTCGTTGTATAATGCATGATCTGACATACATAAGAATCGATCAGTACCGGATCCGTCCCCGCCCAGATACGGTTCATCACTACCGGATTTCCGCCATCCTCGAAATCCAGATCCCCGCAAATATTATCAACCACGACAAAATCCTGATGGAGCCCCGCATTCAGATGTGCAATCGGTTCATGCAGTCCCATCGCATGAAAATGACGCTTCTCTGTATTGGGGATCAATCCTTTCATATTTTTCAATGCACATGTGATCTTTGTCTGACAATGGCCTTTCAATACCGGAACATTAATCAGAAAATCGATATTTGCCGCACGTTCACAGACATTCAGTTTCATCCCCCTGCAATCTCTTTCAATCCCCTTGTCTTTCTGCATATCCCAAAAAGGCACCTGATATTTTTCCGTTAGTTCACGATATCCGCACACTTCGTATGCTTCTGTGGTCTTATCTCCCACCCAGGAGCCTTCCAGAATGGCAATATTTCCATATCCGTTTTCCTGCAGATACTCAATAATTCCCGCCACAATTTCCGGATGTGTGGTAGCTCCCCATGAAGCCTCGGAAGGTGATACAAGATTAGGCTTGATACCAATCTGCATCTTTTTATCTGAAATTACAGACGCCAGGCCGCACTGTGCCAGCAGTTCCTTTGTCATTTCTTTGTAATTGGTTCCGCTCTTTATATAGATTTCATTTTTGTTCATTACAAGATTATCCTTTACACTTTACATTCGAATATTTTTCTGCTGATTTTTGCATATTTTTTTTGTATTTCCCCCTGGAAGTTTTCTTCTGAATCGGTCAGCTTTTCTGAGGTGAAAATGTTCTCCGCATCAGCCTGCATGCCACTGTACTTGTGAGCAGTGCCACCAGAAATCCTGCCAGAACATCCCCCGGATAATGTACGCCCAGATAGAGTCTGGAAAAAGCAATCATTCCGGCCAGAACAACAGGCAAAATTCCCCATTTCCCGGGCAGCATCCGCAGACAGACCAGTGCAACGGCAAAGGAAGCGCAGGTATGGCCAGATGGAAATGAATAGTCTTTCGGTCTGGTGATCAGCGGGATGATCTGTGTATAAGTATCAAAAGGTCTTGGACGGGCTACTGCATTTTTTATCAGCAGATTTGTGATCAGAAACCCTGACAGCAGCGAGAGTGCCGCTGTCACTCCTGTTTTGCGTGTTTTCCCGAAACAGATCAGAAGCACACATAATACGATCCAGAACCATCCTCCGTTTCCGAGGAAGGTGACTGCTCTCCAGAACGGAGTCAGGGCATCCACCCTTAAATGTTCCTGGATCCACAGTAAAATATTCATATCTAATTGCTGTAATGTCGCCATAAACTTCTCCCATTATATTTTTTATCAGTCACAGTATGTATTCCTCTCAAAATACATACGAATTATATCAGTCCGACTTCTTTTGTGCAAGGTATTATAAGCAAAGTTGATTTGTTTAAGGACTCAAAAGTCAAAATAACGTAGAAATCAGTCAAAATACCGATAGCGTTTTTCTGCCGGAAGGATTATGCTGAAAACAGACTAATAAAACTGCCTGATCGGGCAAATACTTATTACGGGGGTAAATATGATAAACACATTATCGTCCGGTAAGGATAATTTTTACCGGCAGATGCTTAAACTGACGATTCCGATCATTATCCAGAATCTGCTCAGTGCAGCGGTTAACTCCGCAGATGTAATTATGCTTAATTATGTGGGACAGTCTGCGATTTCTGCGGTGTCTCTGGCTGCCAATTACTCCAATATCCTGTTTATGGTATATTATGGACTTGGTACAGGCGCATCTCTTCTGTGTGCGCAGTATTTCGGAAAAAATAATATGCAGGCTATTCATGCGATCGAGGGAATTGCTCTCCGCTTTTCCATCATAATCTCGGGAATCGTAGCACTGATCGCATTTACTGCTCCTCAGCTTATGATGAAGATTTTTACTTCTGATCAGGAACTGATCTCTATCGGTTCTTCTTATCTTAGGATTATGGGAATTACATATCTCTGCTGGGGAATTACAGAGATTTATCTGGCGATTTTGCGCAGTATCGGACGTGTAACGATCAGTATGGCATTGAATATGCTGGCTTTTATATTGAATATTATCCTGAATGCTACTTTTATCTTCGGGCTTTTCGGCGCACCGAAGCTGGGGGCTACAGGTGTTGCCATTGCAACTGCTGCTTCCAGACTGATCGAACTGGCAGCATGCGTGATCGTTTCTTTCCTGAGCAAAGATGTTAAATTGAACCTGACCTTTATGTTTATCCGCAGTAAGGTGCTGTTTGGCGACTTCGTCCGGCTGTCACTTCCCGCTCTTGGAAATGACATTTCCTGGAGTGTTGCTTTCTCCATGTACTCTGTGATCCTGGGACATCTCGGAACAGATGCCGTTGCAGCCAACTCTCTGGTTACGGTTGTCCGCAATATCGGTTCTGTGTTCTGCTTTGCAATTGCCAGTGCGGGAACGATTCTTCTTGGAAATGTAATGGGAAAAGGGGATCTGGAGAAATCGAAGGTGTATGCTTCCAGAATGCTGAAGATGACCATTATAGCCGGTGCCATTGGCGGTGTGATCGTATTTGCCATCACGCCTCTGGTCCTGAGATTTGCATCCTTAAGTGACGGGGCAATGCATTATTTGAAGTACATGCTGCTTATCAATACCTATTATATTATGGGTTCTGCGGTAAACACAGCCCTGATCGCCGGGGTATTCCGCGCAGGCGGTGATACGAAGTTCGGACTGATCTGCGATACCATTGATATGTGGGTATATGCGGTACCTCTGGGATTTTTTGCGGCCTTTGTCCTGAAGCTTCCGGTATTGTGGGTTTACTTCCTGCTCTGTACAGATGAGTTTGTGAAATGGCCATGGGTATTCCATCATTACCGCCAGGGGAAATGGGCACAGAATATTACAAGGGAGGATCTGTTTGAGCAGAAAGCTTCCTGAGATATCATCCATATCCGCCGCAGTGTGGTTCTATCATAAATAAGCAAAACAGCAGGTCTGTTCATTCTATGAACAATCCTGCTGTTTTTATGTCTGCAGATTTTCTTTCCGGATCCCTGCAGACATCCATTTTCGGTTTATAAAAAATGCTTACAGATTATAATGTATTCAGGTCGATTCTGTAATCGTCAGAGCCCTGTCCGTCTACTGTGTAGTAAGCGGCTTTCTGCTCAACATTTACATAAACGCTGATTTCTTTTCCTTCGATGCCTTTGTCTTTGATGTCTTTTTTGATTGCTTCCTCGATGGAGCTCATTGTAACTGCAAAACCAGGTAATTCGATAGTTGTTTCTGCGAATTTTTTGATGTCGATATTTTTAGCCACTTCTTTTACTGCTTTCTTTACAGTTTCTTTTGCTTCTTCTACAACCGGAGCCTTCGCAATATCAGCTGCTGCGTCTTTTGCTTCTTCAATTACTTCTGAAGCCTTTACAGTTGTTTTCTCAACTGTCTCTTTGACTGCTTCTGTAGCCTTTGTTGTTGCTTCTTTAATAGTTTCCTTTGCTCTTGAAGTTGTTCTTTTTCTCATAATAATCTCCTATTCCAACTGATTGGTCTAGAGCGTGTCGCTCTAACAGTTTCCTGTGTAACCGTACCACAAATTCCAGATAATGTCAAATTTTTATCAAATTTTGTCCTACTCAACATTTTTTAAGGCTTCATCCATAGGAACCTTCTTCACTCTCCGAAATTCCAGCAAGGCCACGATTCCGTATGTAATGATTCCTGCTGCAAACATCTGCACATAGATCATCGGGTCGATCCAGAGCGTAATCCAGCCGGAAATGCTTGACAGCATCATCTCCCTGAACAGAACCTTCATAACCGCCGTTTCTATTGGAAGACTGACAAGCAGACAGAGCACTACTACCATTGAAGTAGACAGAATGTACAGCCTGCTGATCTCGCCATTTGTATAGCCCAGGATTTTTACCATTGAGATAGACTGGGCATTTTTTTCGATAATGATCTTGGAAAGAAGATAGATCAGTACCATATAGATCACAATAGCAAATCCATTTACCATTCCCATCATACTTCCCATAGATACATCCAGCTGTCTGGAAATCTTGGTCAGTGCATCCAGGTCCACCACTGACCCAATATATTTGTCTTTGATATCTGTAATCCTGGTATCAGAAAAATAGCCGCTGTAATAATCTTCTCCCAGATCAAAGGTTTCGTTCAGCTGAGTTCTGGTCATAAATACACACAGGCCTGCCGTATAATCATAAATTCCTGTTACCTTAAAAGAATACTGTTCCTTTTCATACTTTTCCTTCAGGGTAATGGTATCTCCGGGATGAATCCCATATTTGTCCGCATAAGCACTGGAAATATAGATTCCTTTATCAAGATCAGCCTTTACATATCTGCTGTCCGGCTCGATTCCATACAAAAGAACCTCCTCGCTCTTATACTTTCCGGGAAGAGTATTTAAAGAATATGCTGAAAACTCTTCTGCATCTTCATTCTTTGTTTCCGCAGACATATAGAATTCCAGTATAGAAAACAGACTGTCAAATTTGTTTCCACTGGCTGCACTTACCGGAACCTGAAGCATATACTGATATTTTGCCAGCATATTATTCTGGATTTCCACCTGATAATGAGATAAGGCCGAAGGAAGGAGTAATCCAAACATCAACAGCAGGTTGGCAAAGATAATCCCGATAAACAGTACCAGATAATTGCTCATATTCTGAAAGATCACACGAAGGCGAAATCTGGAAAAGATTTTTATAACAGGGCTTAAATAAATTGCTTTTTTCTTCTTTCTGCCTGAAAGATCCCTGCGCAGGAATTTCAGCGGGGAAAGACGCAATTTGTGTCGGAGAACTCCATAATTCACCACCAGCATAATGATCACCGGAACTACTGTTGTAAGCAGAAAAGCTTCTGCGCTCCATACGGTCATATAGGTAGGCAGGCTATAGCTGCCATAATACATTCCTGCACATACATTTTTAAATACTGTATATCCCAGAATATTTCCCACCAGGGCTCCCACCAGTGTAACAAGGACAGGCAGTGCCATATAGTGCCGGATCAGTTCTCTCTTGGTATAGCCGGAAGCTCTGAGTGTGCCGATCACCCCTGATTCCCTGCGAATCGTATTACTGATGGTAATTCCGAATACGAAAGCCATAATGACAATTACAATGTATAACAATATAATCATCATAGCCTTGTCACTTCCCATATCATCTCCGGTAAAGGTGATGGCCTGATTCAGATATCTGGGTACAAAAGCTTCCAGGGTAACGATTTCCCCTATATTTTCCATCAGTTCTTCTGAAACGTCCTTTTCCTCTTTTTCTGTTTTGGGCTGTTTGTCATAGATCCAGGAATAATTGTACTGGAGCTTATCCTGATCCAGGGTATCAAACTCCTCCGGTGTTACCACAGAAACTCCGAATTTCACAGAATCAAACATGGAATCATTATTATTCTGAAAAAGACAGCTGTAATCAGACAGAGCCACAAGCCCTGTAATCTTCCAGGTCTGCTTACCGCTCTGGCTCTTCAAGGTGTCTCCCACCTTCAGTTCATTATTGTCTGCATACATACGGTCAATTGCAATTTCCCCTGTTGCTTTGGGAAATTCTCCCTGCATCAGACATACTCCATTGATTTCTGTCCTGTTTTTGAAAAAGCGCATGGTACTTCCATTATCCAGAAGTTCTTCAATATAGAAATTTTCATACAGCTTTATTCCCAGATTCTGGATTTCTTCTTTCTGGCTTTTATATATCTGCTGATTGGTACGGAAATTTCCGTTTTCTATATTGTATTTGTCAAATCCATCATTATAAGCAACAATCATACTTCCGTCAGCCACCAGAAATCCGGAAACCATTCCTATGGTCAATACCATCAAAATAAAGACCACCAGATATTTTCCCAGTTCCCCCTTCAGTTCTCTGGGCAGACGTTTGCGTAAAGGATTTTTCATAAATAACTCCTTTCCTTTGTCATAGGCAAAAACCCACTGCCTTTAGGCGGTGGGAGGAGCCTTGTAAATTATTATCCAATATGCTACAATAACCGTAGCAGTTTTTAAAGAGAAAACCGTTAGATGTGCTGCTCATCAAAGACACTCTTTTGTGCATTGACAAGATATGAGGTTGCAATACAAAACTCGCGTATTGCGTAAAATCTTACCCGTAAAAGAATGTTTGCTGTATAGCATGGGAAGTTTAGTACCTGATACAGTTACAGATGAGTATATCTTGTCTGTAAAGGGCGCTGTCAACCACCCTATGATGTAGCGTCACTTTAGGTAGCAATACCTATTGGGGATAAAAGGTCGGAGGCGTAAGCCGTTACTACGACTGGGCAGTTACAAGCCCATTACCTTTAGGTGATGGGTAGTTGACCATATGCCTCCTTACCAGTCCAACTCTGCTGCCGGAATCTTATGTTCATTCAAATAATTTTTACGGATCATGCCGTCACGGAGCTTCACCACCCGGTCAGCCATATCTTTGATAGCATCGTTATGCGTTACCATGACGATGGTGTTGCCGTATTTCTGGTTTACCGTCTCGATCAGCTTCAGGATTTCCTTGGAGGTCTTATAATCCAGTGCTCCTGTAGGCTCATCGCAGAGAAGAATGTCCGGATTCTTTACAATGGCACGGCCGATAGCAGTCCTCTGCTGCTGACCGCCGGAAAGCTGGTTTGGAAGCTTTCTCTGGTGCTCATAGATTCCCAGCGTATGGAGCAGTTCATCTACATCCAGCGGCTTATCACTGAGATAGGCTCCCACCTCTATATTCTCCCGCACTGTAAGATTTGGGATCAGATTATACATCTGAAAAATATATCCCAGATGCTTACGTCTGTACAAAGACAGTTTCTTCTCCGACATATCTGCCAGACGTTCCCCGTCTATGACCAGATTTCCCTCATCCGCACTGTCAATCCCACCGATAATATTCAGAAGCGTGGACTTACCGGAACCGGACGGTCCCAGAAGCACACAAAACTCCCCTCTCTCAATGTCAAGATCCAGCCCCTTCAGCACATCCACCCGGCTGTCCCCTGCACCAAAAGACTTCTTAATACCCTGTATCTGCAGAAACATTTTTTCATTCCTCCCTCATATCCACTTTCTGTGGAGCAAATTTCTTTCATATAGCACTGCTGTTTCATAGCAGTGTTATACTTCACTAACTTTAGGTTAGTATAAACTTACTTTATTGTCAACTGATTTTCGTAGTTTCGTAAAATTTTATGGATATAAACCATATTTCTGCGCATCCCTTATGACCTTTTTTCTTATCTGTTTTTAATATCTGGCTTCCACAAATTTGGGGTAACTCATCACTACTACACTATTCGCCCCAGCATAGCCAGGGATTAACTCTTTCATTTGTATGAAACCAAGTCTGAACCGCAGAAAAAGATTGGATAGTTCCCTTTAGTATGCCCTGTCCTGTTTATAGTTTTGAATATCAAAATATATTGACTTTTCTTTTTTACCTTGTTATATTTTTTTCTGAAGTAACTGCTGTCCGGCAGTCTGAAAAACAGCAGGCTGCCGTCAAGAAAGGAATTATCCATGAACACTCTCAGAAAAATATATTGCAGGGCTTTCCAAAAGGCTTTTCACATTGCAATTCCCTTTTTACCTTACAGAAAACCCAAAATCGCAGGAAGTGTCAGAGAACTTCCCGAAATCATCATGCGCCACAAATGCACCCATGTTCTGATCATTACAGATGGCGGTATCATGACGCTTGGACTTACCAGAAGACTGGAAAAAGCTTTAAAGGAGGCCGGCATCCCCTATACCATTTATGATAAAACAGTTGCCAACCCAACTACTGTCAATGTCCGCGAGGCGTTGGAGCTTTACCATAAAGAAGGCTGTGATGCCATCATCGGTTTCGGCGGCGGTTCCAGCATGGACTGTGCCAAGGCAGTCGGTGCCTGTGCGGTCAAACCCAATCAGTCTCTGGCTCAGATGAAGGGAATCCTGAAGGTGCATAAGAAGCTTCCCCTTCTCATGGCAGTTCCAACCACTGCCGGAACAGGAAGTGAGACCACTCTCGCCGCTGTGATCACAGATGCAGACACCAGATATAAATACGCAATCAACGATTTCCCGCTGATTCCCCGCTATGCAGTGCTGGATCCCAAGGTTACCTTAAGCCTGCCCCCATTTATCACCGCAACTACAGGTATGGATGCCCTGACTCACTCAGTGGAGGCATATATCGGCAATTCCACCACCATTGATACACGCAGGGATGCATTAAAAGCGGTAAAACTGATTTTTGAAAATATAGACATTGCCTATGAGCATGGTGATAATATTCAGGCAAGACGAAATATGCTCCACGCCTCCTTCTATGCAGGCTGTGCTTTTACCAAATCCTATGTAGGATATGTTCATGCAGTCGCTCACTCTCTGGGTGGACAGTACAACGTTCCCCATGGATTTGCCAATGCCATTCTGCTGCCGCTGGTACTTCGGGAATATGGCTCCTGCATTAACAAAAAGCTCCACAGACTTGCCATTGCAGCAGGACTTGCAGACAAAAATACGCCGGACCATGAAGCAGCAGAGCTTTTTATCCGGGCAATTGAAGAGATGAAAGAGCGATTTGGAATCGTAAATATTGTAAAAGAAATTCAGGAAACAGATATCCCCAAGCTTGCCCATTATGCAGATAAAGAGGCCAATCCTCTGTATCCTGTGCCGAAGCTTATGGATGCCTCCGAACTGGAGAAATTTTATTACATGCTGATGTCTCTGACTTCCAAGGAAAATACCTCAGAAGCTGAGAAGTAACTGTTAATATTCTTCTATCCTGCAAAGCGTTTTTTATAAAAATATCAAAATACAGGAACCTGCAGACTCTCAATAGTTACCTGATATCTATATTATATAAGGAAATAATGTATTATGACAGAAACAGAAATTAAAGAAATCGTTCAGAAACAACGCAGCTATTTTTACACAGGTGCCACTTTACCGGTAGAAAAAAGGCTGGATGCCTTAAAAAAATTAAAGACCTGTATTCAGAAATATGAACCACTGATCAATGAAGCACTGAAACGTGACCTTGGAAAAAGTAACTTTGAATCCTATATGTGTGAAGTGGGACTTGTGCTCTCAGAACTCAGCTACATGATCCGCCATACACCTTCCTATGCAAAAGAAAAAACAGTGCTGACTCCCCTTGCCCAGTTCGCTTCCAGAAGCTATAAGAAGCCATCTCCTTATGGTGTTGTCCTGGTTATGAGCCCATGGAATTATCCTTTCCTGCTCACCATTGATCCGCTGATCGATGCGATTGCAGCCGGAAATACAGTTGTACTGAAACCAAGTGCCTACTCTCCTCACACCAGCCGGGTGATTGAAACCATTATCACCGAATGTTTTGATCCCCAGTATGTGGCTGTGGTAAACGGCGGACGTGCGGAAAATAACACTCTTCTCAATGAACATTTTGACTATATTTTCTTTACAGGAAGCCAGCATGTTGGCAGGGAAGTAATGGCAAAAGCATCTGTACATCTGACCCCGGTTACCCTGGAGCTGGGCGGTAAAAGCCCCTGCATTGTAGAGAAAAGTGCCAACCTGAAACTTGCAGCCAGAAGAATTGTATTTGGAAAATATCTCAACTGTGGTCAGACCTGTGTAGCACCTGATTATATTTACTGCGACAGAGAAATCAAGGATGAACTGATCCGACAGATCCAGAAACAGATCAGGAAACAGTTTGGTTCCACACCTCTGAATAATAAGAATTATGGGAAAATTATTAATGAAAAGCACTTTACTCGTATCTGCAATCTGATCGATCCCAGCAAGGTAGTCTGCGGCGGTGACAACAATCCGGGAGCTCTTCAGATCGCTCCTACTGTTATGGATAATGTAACCTTCGGGGATGCAGTAATGCAGGAGGAAATCTTCGGTCCTGTGCTTCCTGTGCTGACCTATGATTCCCTAGATGAGGCCATCGAAAAGGTCAACTCCATGGCACATCCTCTGGCACTATATATCTTCACCTCCGACAAAGAAGCTGCGGAAAAAGTTACTTCCCGCTGTGGATTCGGAGGCGGATGTGTCAATGACACCATCATCCACCTGGCAACCAGTGAAATGGGATTTGGCGGCTTTGGTGAAAGCGGAATGGGTTCCTACCATGGCAAAGACGGTTTTCATACCTTCTCCCACTATAAGAGTATTGTAGACAAAAAAACATGGCTGGATCTGCCAATGAGATACCAGCCATATAGAAAAATTTATGAAAAATTATTGAGGAAGTTCCTGAAATAAGGAACTTTCTCAGGATTGATTCCCCTTATCAGCTCTGCTGACCAGTTGATTACGAATTTCCTGCATCCGGTTATCCAACTGAGCACTCTGGGTGGCACACGCCAGAAGCTCCTCCTGCAATTGCTGTGCCTGATCTGCCGGGATATCTTTTTTATAGCGAAGCTTATGTTCCAGACTTGCCCAGAAATCCATGGCAATAGTTCGAAACTGGACTTCCACATTTACCATTTTTTTGTTTTTCTGCAGAAAGATAGGCACCTGCACGATCAGATGCAGGCTTCTGTAACCACTGGGTTTTGGATTTTTTATATAATCTTTTTTCTCGATCAGTACAATATCATCCTGACGCAAAAAGCTGTCTGCCAACTCATAGATATCCTCCGGAAAAGAACAGATTACCCGGACACCTGCGATATCCTTGATATTTTCTTCTATAGCAGTTAAAGACATGGGAATATTTTTTCTGCGTATTTTCCGCACAATGCTGTCATAAGATTTAATTCTGGTTTTTATACCCTCGATAGGATTTTTATCATATTCCAGGGAATACTCCTGATTCAGCACTCTGAATTTTGTCTCAATCTCCATGACAGCACACTGATAGTAAGACATCAGCAGATCAAAGGGCCTTTTATTTTTCTGGATCATTTCCAGAAATTCTTCAGACAGCAGACTCCTGCGGATCAGCTCGTCCTTTCTGGCTTCTATACGGTTTTTTCGTTCCGACATAATTTCTTCAAAATTTTTCAAATGTTCCTCCCCCTCTTACGGTTTTGTATAATTACTATAGCAATCCTCGTAAATAGTGCATTTAATAGGCTCGCTATAAACTGTCCACTTTTTTCAGCAGCAATAAATCAAAGACTATTATAACACAATTCCCGCAAAGAGTAACCATTCTCGTTACTGTTTATTCCATTCTCGGTAACGTCTCAGTAACGCAACCAGTAAACCAGTCCAGTAAACCAGCCAGTAAACAATAACCCATTCTTCTTTTCTTCGCAAAACACTTGTTCTTTATCATCAAACATGGTATTCTTATTTTGCTGCAGACTGTTATCGTAATTCAGGAAAATACCGTAACACCAGCCATTTCATTACTTACAGTATTTTCCTGAATTTCTATAAATGGTATGTTGCAGATATAATATATTGCAATATGCACTACATCTATAGCAATCCTCTTAAATGTATCATTTACGAGGACTGCTATACAATTTTATATAATACAGGAGACTCAACACATGGATGGATATGAATTTGAATATCAATGTGCAAAGATACTAAAGCGAAAGCATTTTTCTAAAATAAAAGTAACCCAAAGCTCCGGAGACCAGGGAATCGATATCATTGCTTTCAAACATCGAAAAAAATACGGGATACAATGTAAATATTACACCCATCCCGTTGGAAATAAAGCTGTTCAGGAAGCCTATGCAGGTGCAAACTTCTACGACTGCGATAAAGCTGTTGTAATGACAAATATAACCTTTACAAAGTCAGCAACCCAGCTTGCACAGAAACTGAATGTTGAACTATGGCCTGACTGCCCTGTTACACCCTTTTACAGTTTACCGTTTAAAATCATGAGTTTATTAAATGCAGTGCTTTTTCTTTACGCAGTGCTCGCATTTCTCTCCCTGAAACCTGAATTTGATTTTATTCATCTTCCCTTTGTTCCTGATACCCTGACGCTGGTCATCATTCTTACAGCTTCTATTTCCGGTATCTTCGGCTGGAGTTTTTTTCTGTGTAATCTTATTGCTGCAGGCGCATACCTTTATCTTGCATTTCATACACTCATTCTGCCGACATATGCAGAAACAGGCAGCTGCACAAATATACACATGCTTTCCCTGATTCCGGCAGGCGTATATCTGCTTCATGCAGGATGGATAAAAATCAGGAAATAACAGTCTTATGAATAACTATTATAATGCTCAGCTTCCTGATTTGCCAAAAAGCAGCCCTGCTCATGAGAAGAGAGAACTCCTACTGCCTGTAAATAGGCATAGATAACCGTTGTTCCCACGAACTTCATGCCGCGTTTTTTCAAATCTTTTGATATACAGTCAGACAGTTCTGAACTTGTCCGGCCGGTTTCACAGACTACTTTGCCATCTGTCCAATGCCAGATATAGCCCGAAAAGCTGCCGTACTCCTTCTGAATTTCCAGGAATGCCCATGCATTGGTAACGGCAGCCTGTATTTTCAGGCGGTTTCGTATGATGCCGGGATTACTCCGCAGTGCTTCCAGCTTGTCCTCAGTGTAAGCGCTGACTTTCTCCGGAGCAAAATTGTCAAAAGCCACGCGAAAGGCATCTCGCTTGTTCAGAACACATTCCCAGGACAGGCCCGCCTGAAAGCACTCCAATATCAGCATTTCAAAGAGCTTCCGGTCATCATGCACCGGAACGCCCCACTCCTCATCGTGATAACGGATGTAACGCTCATTTCTCGGATTTGCCCAGCAGCATCGTATCTTACCATCTGCCCACTTCATCCATATACCGCCTTTCCAAAGTTTATTTTGCCACAATATTGAATATCCAAGCTTTATCTCGTCGACAAGCACTTTCGTTCTGATCTACTGACAAATTTACGCAGCAATGGCATTGGCATTAACCTGCTCTATGGTTTTTCTGATCCCCAGCCATACATTTAAGTCTGTAAATATGTCCACAATACTGCCCTGGTCCGTAAAAGGTGATTCCTGAAGAACCGAGAGATCCTTCAGCAGCCCATTATGTACAATATATTCCACAATCTGATTCACAAAATAAATCTGTCTGCTGTCCAGGCAGGTATCATCCAGATATTGTGCAAAGGCAGCCTTAGCAGCATTCATGTCAAGCCCTACAATCTCACGCACAAATTCTCCAAGCGGTTTCTGTCCGTATTCTGCCTCATAATCCTGTTTGGTTCCCACTTCACTCCACAGAATTTTTTCCAGCGTTCTCATGTCATTATTGTCTAAAGGAATATTGGTTTTTAGCTTCGCTATCACTGCATTGTCCTGATGTTGACGTACATAATATTCTGCTTTTGCCTTATAATTTTTCAGATCATCATTTTCCAGTTCTGAATCCTTCCACTCCATGTTGAGAATCTCATCATCAAAATTTGTGTCATAGATCATTCTGTCTGCATCCGGAATATATTTCATCAGATCGCGGAGATTTTCTCTGATATGCTCAAATTCAGGAATCCCTGCATTGTCCAGATATCCTCCATGAAGAATCTTGTCTATCAGTTCTGCCTGCATCATAATCTCCGGAATGTTAGAAATCCCTGCCAGTGCAGAAACCTTCTTCAGCAGATCCTTTCGACCACGTCCATATTTCTTTTCTGCCAGATACGCCAGTTCAATTCCATACAGAAGAGCATCAAAACGCAAAGCTTTCGCATCATCATTTTCAGGTCTGATCAATGGAGATAATTCATCCCGCACTGCCAGAGTGTCCTCATAAGTAAGAACCTTATAATTTTCTTCAACAGCATAAATATCCACATATTTTAAGTGCTGACGCACCGCAAAATTTTCTCGGTTTAACTCCTGCACCTTTCCAGCCATATGCTCTACCAGAGATTTACGATAGGTAATCAATCGTTCTGTCTGATAAGCGGCTCCCTGCAATTTATAGGCAATCTCAAATTCCAGTTGAAAAATTGCTCCCTGAAGTGCGATCATATTTGCAGTGGCACGTCCTTTATTCATGCGGAAGAACTCAAAATTTCCACAGAAATCAAAAATATAGAATTTCTGCTTATCCTCTCCATCCATCAGGGCCGGGCACAAACGGGTACCTCGCCCGATCATCTGCCAGAATTTCGCCTTACTCATAACCTTTTTGAAAAATACCAGATTCAAAACTTCCGGCACATCAATTCCCGTATCCAGCATATCTACAGAGATTGCTATCTGAGGAAGCTTCTTTGAATCCGAAAACTCATCAATCGCACTCTGTGCATATTTCAGGCGATTATCAATCACCATGGCATATCCTGTCAGATGTGAATATTCTTTTCCGAACACCTCATATATTTTCTCTGCATGACGGTGATTTTTCGCAAAAATAATGGTCTTTCCAATCTTGTTTCCATAATCTATCTTTAATCCGTTCGTCATCAGGATATGTAAAACCTTCTTTATGGTATCCTCATTAAAAAGCCATTCATTTAATGCTGCTGAGCCAATACTGTCCGGCATTTCACCGTTTTCATCCTCAAAGGTATCCTCATAGGCTTCCTTATCTTCCGGAGATAATTCATCATATACTATTCCATGCTCTATAAATTTCAGTGTAGTCTCCACAGACATAAAGTCAACCAGATAACCATCCTTTACTGCCTGCGCAAGCTCATAGCCATAAGTAGGGACACCGTTCTCCAGTTCAAAGATTTCATAGGTATTTTTGTCAATTTCATCTTTTGGAGTAGCTGTCAGCCCAATCAGCGGAGCATCAAAATAATTAAAAATATCCCTGTATTTATTGTAAATGGAACGATGTGCTTCATCACAGATCACCAAATCAAAATGTCCGCAGGTAAACAATTTTCCCTCTTTGTCCTGAATCGTATCTATACAGTTTATCATGGTCTGATAAGTAGAAAAAACACAATGAGCTGCATAGTTATCTTTCTCTTCGCACAAATTTGTAACAGATAAATCCGGTAGCAAATTGACAAAGCTTCGCTTAGCTTGTGTTACCAGTGAATTACGATCTGCCAGGAAAAGAATATTTTTTACCCATCCCTGCTCTGACAATACCTTGCAAAGTGCAATAACTGTACGTGTCTTTCCCGAACCTGTAGCCATAACAAGGAGAGCTTTTCTGCGATTTCTGGTGTCAAAACTGTCACAGACTGCCTTAATCGCAGCCTCCTGATAATATCGTCCTGCTATGTTTTTGTCTATGGAAATCTGTCCCAAACCTGAGCGCATCTGTCTGAGATTAAACAATTTTTCCAGATCCCGTTTGGAATAAATTGCTGCAATTTTTCTCTCCGGATACTGGTTATCACAGATACGGACATCAAAACCATTGGTGAGAAATACTACCGGTCTTCTGCCTTGTTTCTGCTCAATCAGATCAGCATATAACTTCGCCTGCTGCCTGCCCTTTGCCACATCTGCACAGGTTCTCTTGGCTTCTATCACAGCCAGGATCTTACCATCATCACCAAGGAGAACATAATCTGCATATCCGACCTGTGACTTATTTGGCATACCCGGAATCCTGTATTCATTTATCCAGCTCTGTCCCTCAGTCCATCCTGCATCCTGCAGCATAGAATCAATGTAGATCTTTCGGGTTTCATATTCTGAAATATCCAGTGGTTTAGTCACGTATGTCTGCTGCTGTTCTTCACGACGGGCAGTCAGTTCTTCCCTCAGGGCAGCATTTTCCTTTAACAATTGTTCCAGTTTCAGATCAGTTTCTGACTGACCAGCCCGATCGCCGACCGGCTGACTAACTGACTGGTCCGCTGTATGAACAGAGTTTTCCTGCAATAATGTAGAATCATAATTGCTGGCAGTGTAATGATCTGCGTAACAATAAGCAACAAAATCCAGAAAAATATATAGATTTTGCAGACACAATTCTGCCTGTTCCTTCTTTACTTTCTGACCGATATGAGCTGCAAAATTACCTGTTTTGCGTATAAATTCCATACGTTTCAAAAGATCTGCATCAATAATATCCCTGAATTCATCTGTACTCATCAGACTAACCAGTCTGTCATCCCATGGCATGACAAGGGCACTGTCTACAGAATACATCCATTTGACAGCAAATTCCATTGCCCGCCTGCAGTTAAGCACAGATGCAGCATAATCCAACTGAAAAATCCTTTCCGCAGAGATTGCTACATCTGCAAAATCTTTAAACTTTGGTTCATTTTTCAGGAAATCAAAATTAGTCATACTGACACCTCCCGAATCTCATGTGTTTTCACCCATTGTTTTTATAACATCTTATTTTCTCTGTAACTTTCAAAAATATAAGATGGATTTTCGTAGTAGACACTACTGTTATAATCATCTATTTTTTCGCTGATAAAAGAATTATAAACCTTGATCAGTGCATCAACTATCTCAATTTTCTCGCTGGCAGCTACTTGTTTTATCAAGCGTTTATATACTTTTCCAATATCCCAATGAGAGGGAATTGAATATTTGCATTCCTTTACATTATCGAACGTTCCTGTTGGTATGTGCGCCTCTGCAATAAAATCTTCACTGACCTGTTCAATATTATCACAATGATACACATCTGCCAGATCATAGATTTTATCCAGACGTTTTCTGCCTAATTGATTTACTACATCTGCACGAATATTCTTCGTTTTCCGCGAAATATAATCAATCAGACTGCAAGTGTAAAACAGGTCATTATCTTTCTTATCTTCCCGTCCGAGTCCTACCATTAAAGCACCTCACAATCCCTGTATTCCAGACATTTTAATGCATCTTTCGTACAAAATGCATTATCCCATAAAATATTTACACTGCTGATAATATTCCTCAGCTTCTTTCTGCATTAATGAGACAAGCTTGCGTACTTTCTGCTCTTCTCTATATTGTTTCAGCCCATCAATATATTGACTTCGATTCTCATCCAATACAATGAAAGGAAGAATATCCGGGTTCTTTAGACTTTCCCGAAACATGATCATCCTTCCGGTTCTTCCATTTCCATCCTGGAAAGGATGAATCGCCTCATATCTGGCATGAAATTCTGCAAGAGTTTCCATATTTTTATTCTGTTCCCTGTACCACTTTAGTAATTGGTTCATTTCCGTCTCAACATCCTGTGGCAGCGTTGTTCGATACATTCCTACCATGTTTGGACGCTTTTTATAATCACCAATTGCATATCCATTCGCTCTGTCTTCGAATACTCCGGTCTTTAATTCATAATGCAGATGTTTGATTAGTTCCGGTGTCAACTCTTCATCAAGGGTATCAAGCATGTAATTGAACATAAGAAAATGGCCATTCATTTCTTCAACATCTTTGGCTCTGTAATAGTCATCACTTTGAGGTAATGTTCCATTGTCAAAGAGAGAGGCTGTCTGTTCCGGAGTAAGTGTGCTTCCTTCAATTTTATTGGAATTATATGCCATGGCACGCTGTGTGTAAGCATATACACCAGATCTGTCAAAGCGTTTCCGTTCAATTATAAATCTCTCAACCAACCATTGTTTGTAATCCTTCACAAATCTTCCCTCCTACCCGAAATATTCCTGCATTAACGAATCAAATAGCATCTGGGTTTTGTTCAATGCTTTTTGAATCTCAACTTTAGATTTGTCGACTTGAGTGACGAAGTCTGCAAACTGATTCTGAAGTTCAATTGGTGGTGTCATCACATTTAACTTTTTGGTCATAGATATCGACAGATACGCAACAGTTGACCCCGCCTGTAATGAATCAATTTGTTTTCTAAATCCTGGCATTTCAAATAAACATGAAATATATAATGGAGTAATTCTTTCATCGTATTTTGATAGCCACGTAATCATTCCATCTTGAAAATAAAATTCATCTTCATCTTGAATAATATAGCATCTTCCCAGAGTTCCTCTTGCTGTAAGCAAGATGTCACCTCTTACTGGCACTAACCCTTGCTTTTTAAGCTTTCCAAAGAGTTCTTCTGGAATAAATAAGTCACAATCTTTTGAACCTGTATCCATTCTATTAACCAAATCTGAAATTCTAAGAAATGGAATGCCTGTTAAACTTTGATCATTCTGATATATACGCTTACTAGATCCAATCTCACATAATTGCTCCATTTTATACTCATTCCATTTTTTTTCGTTAATATCTGGATTTCCAAACATCTCGACAAATCGGGCGTTCACCAGCTCATCTAACTTCAAAATCTCATTATTACTTAAGCTTAATAGTTGTTTTGCTTTTTTCAAAATATTAACTATCTTCTTTTGTGCATCAACAGAGGGTAATTCAATCAAAGCATCTGTAAGGTTTCCCAATTTTATATATTTAATTACTCCACCAATAGCTTGTCTTCTAAGCTCTTTAATATAGCCTTCCATAAAATAGTAAAGATATGGCATATATAATTGTCCACCGCTATTATCCTCAATAATGTACGTACGTTGATAAGCATCAAATTTTCCGTTATAATACTTGACATTCAAATCACCATTGCCAGCTACCAGAACACATTCACAATCATATGAATAATTAGATATCTTTAATGGTTCTCTTGAACAAGTAAAAAAAGGATATTGTCCATCTTCTGACGAGGCATTTGCATCAAGTTTACCAGTCTTTATTTTAGTTAAATCTCCCAGTTTTACTTTCACCTAATCTTATCTCCCTATAAATGTCATTTTAATCCCAACAACTCTTCCAAAGCCTGCATTTCTTCTCCAATTTTCATCTCAATTTCATGCAGTTCTGTCATGATTTCCTGTGTTGATGGGTATTCTACTGGTACATATTCGATTTCTTTGTATTTGTTAATGCTCAGATCATAGCCGTTTTCTGCAATTTCTTCTTTTGGTACAAAGAAACTCTGCTCTGTGCGTTTACGGTCAATCTCTTTATCCAGGTTTCTGAAACGCTCTATGATATCCGGAATGTCATTTTCTTTCGTTTCTGTTCTCTTATCATCAAGGCTAAAACCATCCGCTTTCATATCATAAAACCAGACTTTATCAGTTCCACCATGTCCGGTTTTAGTAAAAATCAAAATAGCTGTAGATACTCCTGCATAAGGTTTAAACACGCCGGAGGGCATGGAAATCACTGCTTCCAGACGGTTTTCTTCTACCAGGGCTTTTCTTATGGCTTTATGGGCAGTTGAGGAACCAAACAGCACTCCGTCCGGTACAATACATGCACATCTACCACCAATTTTCAGCATACGGATAAACAATGCAAGAAACAGTAATTCTGTTTTCTTTGTTTTACATACTTTCAATAAATCTGCGCTTACAATATCGTAATCCAGACTTCCCTTAAATGGCGGATTAGCCAGAATCAGGCTGTATTTTTCCTTATCTGTATTTTGATCAGACAGGCTGTCTCTGTACTCAATATATGGATTCTCCACACCATGGGTCATCATGTTCATTGCGCCAATCCGAAGCATGGTCCTGTCCATATCATAACCATGGAACATGTGATTCATATAATGTTCCTTGTTCTGTCTGTCAAAAAGAACTTCCTGTTTTTTTCTATCTCTCAGGTATTCACTTGCGGCAACCAGAAAACCAGACGTACCGCACGCCGGATCACAGATGATTTCATTTGCCTTAGGATTCATCATTTCCACCATCATTCGGATAATGTGTCTCGGTGTACGAAACTGACCATTTACACCTGCCGTAGCAAGTTTGGAAAGCAGATATTCATATACATCTCCCCGGGTGTCTGCTGACTTAATCTGTTCCATCTGCTCATAAATGGCATCCATAGTAGTCACAATCTTATCCAGCATCAAAGGAGTCGGTACTTTAAAAATGGCATCTCCCATATATTTGGAATAGGCACTTTCCTTATCTCCATGGAGATTTTTTATAAATGGAAATACCCACTCCTGCATAGTGCTATACATTTTTGCAGCAGGAAAATCATGAAAAGTACTCCATTTCAGCTGGCTTCCATCAATTTTTCGGTCTCCAATCTGTATTTCCCCGGCAAATATACTCTTATGTGGCAAACCAAGCATTGCCGCCTCTTTTGCACGGACATTGTCTGCATCATCCAGATCGCGGATAAACATCAGATATGTCATCTGCTCAATTACATCCAGTGGATTAGTCAGTCCTCCTGTCCAGAATATTTCCCATAAATTATCAATTTTACTTTTTAATTCTCCGGTAACCATATCATTCGTTCTCCCTGTTCCAAACGTAGGAAGTATATCTTCCCCCGCCTATTTTTATTATCTGATTGTTCTTTAGTAATTCGTTCAGCGTTCGCTGTATGGTTGTCTGACTGATTTCCGGACATTGAGCTGCAATTTCCGCTTTTGTAATCCTGCCATAGGAGTTTCTGATAATATCTTCAATACGATCAGATTTTGAAATTGTTTTGTCCGTAAGAATCTCCACCCTGTCCGCAAACTCCCGGTAAGCAGCAACTATAACCCCTAACATATATTTCACAAAAGGAGCATAATCATTTCTGCCTTCATGCCATTCCCATGAGCTTTCCTGCAAAGCTTCATAATAATTCTCTTTTGTGTCTGATATCAGTCTTTCAATACTAATATACTGACCAACATAATATTCCGACTTATATAAAATCAATAAAGTCAGGAGACGGCTCATTCTTCCGTTTCCATCATTAAATGGATGAATGCAAAGAAAATCCAATATAAACATTGGAAGCAACAGCAGTATATCCATAAACTGCTTATTGACAGCATCCTTAAATGCATTGCATAAATCATTGACTGTTTCTGCTGTTTCCCATGCCGGAACCGGCTGAAATCTCACTCTTTTCGTTCCATCCGGAAGTTCTTCTGCAATCACATTATCCACAGACTTAAAATTCCCACCGTATCCATTGCCACTAAATTTATACAAATCTCTGTGCAGCTGCAGAATCATATTTGAACTGACAGGAATATATTCATAGTTTTCATGAATCGTTGCCAGAACATCCCTGTATCCGGCGATTTCTTTTTCACTCCTTGTCTTTGGCAATGTTTTCTCACGGACAATTTTCTTCAGCCGATCATCTGTTGTTATAATTCCCTCGATTCTGTTAGACGCTTCCGTACTTTGTATTCTGGCAATCTCCAGCAGTTCTGACAGTAATTCCTTTTGTACATTGTCTGCGGAATACCGGCCTCTATATTCATGTATCTGAGCAATATATGATACAATATCAGGAGTAAGCAATTTGCTGTATTCTTTCTCAAAATCAAAACTTCTCATCAATTATCCTCTCAGCGTGTAATGTCATTGTCTTGCTCCCATTTTATCATTAATTTAGTCATAGCGCAATTCAATTTAGTCATTTTGTGTGCAAATGACTAAATTGAATTGCATATGGTGTAATTAAGATTTATCTATCTCACTCCCTCATAAATAAGCACCTTGTTCAGATTATTGCCCTATTATCCTGTTCAAAAATCCTTCGTCCGGATACTCTGGAATTTCAAAGAATATATCTATTTTTCCAGGTTCTGCAGAACGTTCTTCAAAGGCCGGGAAAATAAAGCCGCATTTTGGAGTTCCGGCATTGTAATCTTTATCTACCGGAGCCACCACACAGATCAGGAAACTGTATATTTCTTCTGACTCCCACTGTTCACTATGATCTGAGCCTTTCTTTGGGATATCATATATTCCATGATAAATATAAATTCCAAACTCCTGTCCCTGCAGACGGTTTATTTTATCCGAAGAATCTTTTGTATCACAGATTCCCTCTGCAAGCTGTTCACAGAGAGTCTGAACCAGAAGATCATCTTTTAATCCGTATTGTGATAATGCCATCAGTAGTTTATGGATGCTGTCATATGCCATATCCCCTTCAGGGAATTTATAACATTTTAACTGTTCATTTGTTTTGGAAAAAGGAATGGTTTTCGCAAGATTCAGATTTACCTGCTGATCATGTTTGCTCATATTTTTGAAGCTTACATTGAAGGTATTATCTATGTATCCCTCATCATCTATATATGCTCCTGCTGCACGCACAAAGCAGTTTCTGGATAATGTCATTCTGCGGGTTAATTCCAGCATATCATTTCGGTTGATCTTTGTATCTTTTTTATTCATCAAAATGGTTCCATCCTCCAAAAATACCTTTATCGCTATGTCCTGTCTTATGCCCATTTTCATTATAATGATTCATATTTCCAAAACAATCGGGTCGGCTTTCACCTATTTTGTTTCCATTAGCATCATAATTTTCCATACTTCCAAGCCAGCCTGGACGACTTTCACCAGTCTTATTTCCATTGGCATCATAATTCTCCATGCTGCCAAGCCATCCTGGACGGCTCTCTCCTATAAAGTTTCCGTCCGCGTCATAATGCTTCATAGTTCCAAATAATCCGGGACGACTATAACCTTTTTTACTCATATATATATGTACCTCATTTCTATCAGAAATAAATTTTCAGCAAAGTCCGAAAAACAGGGATTGCATTAACAGATACTGATTCAGTTAAGATCTGGCAGATCAATCTTTATCTAATTCATCAATAATCCTCTTGTTCATAGAATCATAGGAATTCCAGTTTTCTTTTCTGGTGTTTATTTTTACCTGTTCACAGACGTATTTCAGAATCCAGAAAATATCATCAACGCTTTTTCCTGTGCGTTCTTTGATCCATTCAGGAGTAACAGATACTATGTTATGCGCTGCTACATTTCTCACATTCTGCTCTATATTTACCAGTTCCTGTATTCTCTGCACCATTAACGTATCTGTACATTTCTTCTGGATAATTTCCAGTAGATGAGCAGAATATACCGGCCCATATCTGAATGGATAAAATTTTTGATTTAAAATATCCAGTATTTCACCGACAAGTCTGTTTTTGTCCCAGATTCTTTGATTATTTCGCTTATAATATCTGGTAATGTCAATATCACATGACTGTTCCAATACTATTTCAAGCAAATCTACACCTAACGGAGTAATCGCCCTGATAAAGTCAGCATATTCTCCCCGTTTTACCTTTAAATCCAGAGCCAGCATATATTCAAACAGGACTTTCTTTTCATTTTCTCCGCGTACTGCAGTAATAATCCCATTATTTTCCGGCAAAACCCTGTTCATCCTTGTCCAGTCCAGAAGCGAACGGGCATCTGCAGTTTCCAGCCACTGATATGCAACAGGACTTAAATCTTCTTTTATTTCTTTTCCCACAGCTAAAGCAGCATGATAATCATAGGCAAGTAAATGCTTCTTTATCATATCAATTTTCAAAAGACGCATTAAATTCAGGCATTTTACTTCCTGGCATCTGTTTTCTGCGGTTTCTTCATTGTCCATATTTAATTCCCAGTTGGCATCAACATCATACTCGTCCCGTTCTTCATGTTCTAAATTACTTTTCTTTTGTGGCGTTGAGACCTGAATTGGTAAAAATCTGTACTCAGACAGCGTTGCCATAACCAGCAATGCGCTCTTCATTGCAGGAGTTCCGGAAGCCATATTTACCAGCAGAATATCTTCCGAGTCCTTTTGTTCTTCTATTTCTGCAATAATCCGATGAAACTCATTATAAAATATATCATACTGCTGAACATCTATCATATCTGAGTTCTCAATAATGTGAATCTCAAATTTGTGATGCAGAAACTCTCCAAGCAGCTCCAGGGTTTTTACATAACGGTTGTCCTTTTTATGATTCTCCATCATTTCCTTAGACAGATAAAGATATACAACATCCGGCTGATAATATCTGCATATGTGTATCATAGAGCCATCATATAAATATTTAATAGGATCTGTATTTCCAATTGGTGAAAATAAATATTTCCTTGCCATTTTTCTCCTCCGTTTTATCTATACATTTTTTAGTTAGATCAGAACAATCTCTTCATCAAATTCTGGCACTTCACCCCATGAAGTTACCTTGCCTTTTCCTGTTATTTTATATATTCGGACATTGTCCTCTGTTTTGTCAATATATCTCGGAATTTCTTCTATCAGTTTGTTATATCTCTGTGTTGTCAGCATTGCCTCAAAAGCTGACTTCTGAACACGTTTTCCATAACCGGACAAAAGTTTGGCAAGTTTTACCCTCTTACGATTATCTACAATATCGTAAATAATCAAAACAAATTCCTTATCTGATTCCAATTCATCAGATATCTGGAAATAATAATCTTCATCATCGTATGATAATTGGCTCATAAAGGCTTGCGTCTCCCTCCTCAATTGCTTTCGCCAGATGTTCCATCTGAAGAAAAATACCACGACGAAAGCTTACCGCGTAGTCTACATATTTTAAATATCTGACTTCTGTCTGAAATTTCCTCTCCAATTTATTTAAATACAGCTTTAAGCCATCCTTTGTTATATAGCATCCCGGTTCATCCATATTAAAATAGAAGTGATCTTTCAGGATTTCATGTCCATTAATCATACTCATCGCCGTAGCATCCACGATAATTGCCCGCCATTCTTCTATCATATCGCTGGCAAGAGTAGGATGCTTTTCCGCATCCCTGTGTATAAAACCAAAATATGGATTTAAGCCTTTCATTTCTATCTTGCAATAGACCTCATTCATCAATATTGAATATCCAAGGCTTATCATAGAATTGAATTCATCTCTTGGCGGACGGCGGTTTCTTCCCTGAAAAGTAAAATTTTCATCTATGCAGGCTGACAATCCTTTGAAATAATACTTTGCAGCCTGCCCTTCAAAACCAATCATCTCTTCTATTCTATCACAGGTTAATACTTTGTTTCTGCAGATAGCTAACATTTTTTGTTCTTCTTCCAGATTTAAACCTTTACTTTTCTCATACCTGCGCAGCACTACGCTTTGATTTTTGATTTTTGCACTTAAAATTTTCATAGCAAGTTCCACAGCAAAACCTGTATCATAGAGTGCACATTGTTTTCTCTGACGTTCTACATTGACGTGACCTGTTGAGATTAATCTGCCAAAATATTTACCACCTTTTGAAAAGTAACTTACAGGAATTCCTCTCTGCATACATTCTTCTGCACACTGTGTCGTCATCTGGGATTGCCCCATAATTGTAATTCCATCCAGAGATTCTATAGGAAGCATTCGTTTCGAACCATCTTTTTGTTTTACGGTACAGCAGTTACCTTCTATTCCTATTGTTGCACCACTGTCATTTACATATAAAAGACTCATGATATCACCTCTGTTTCTCTAGTAATAATTCACTTTATTGCCAAATGTAACTGTTTCTAAATTTGGATATGAATTTCCGTCCCCTATCGGGGAGCTACATTTCTCAATGTTAAGCAGATTAAATGTCGTCCGACTAAAGATGATCCGTTTCCGTCCCCTATCGGGGAGCTACATTTCTCAATGGAATGTAAAAAGTATTATAAAATTTTACATTATTCAAAGTTTCCGTCCCCTATCGGGGAGCTACATTTCTCAATACATCAAAGAAAATGCAGAAGTTCATCAGTTCGCCGCAGTTTCCGTCCCCTATCGGGGAGCTACATTTCTCAATAGTGTAAAAATCAAATTCTAGACTCTACAGCTAAAATGTTTCCGTCCCCTATCGGGGAGCTACATTTCTCAATGATATTAATTATATATAAGAAAGGTGGAAAGAACGTTTCCGTCCCCTATCGGGGAGCTACATTTCTCAATTGGCACTAGACAATGGCACACGTTTAGTGTGTAGTGACTGTTTCCGTCCCCTATCGGGGAGCTACATTTCTCAATGTTATCACAAATTTTATCAAATCCACAACCGCAGTTTCCGTCCCCTATCGGGGAGCTACATTTCTCAATAGAGAAGGGAGAGTTCGCTTGTTGATGGACACATTGTTTCCGTCCCCTATCGGGGAGCTACATTTCTCAATCAGAGATAACTGAATAGGAGGTGATTACATGAACCGTTTCCGTCCCCTATCGGGGAGCTACATTTCTCAATGAAGGGAGACCTAATCCAGATAATCAAAAATATCAGTTTCCGTCCCCTATCGGGGAGCTACATTTCTCAATCATACAGCGAATACGTTAAATAAGTCAACGCCATAGTTTCCGTCCCCTATCGGGGAGCTACATTTCTCAATTTACAGAGTGTCACGGCTCAAAGTCTGGAATGGCTGTTTCCGTCCCCTATCGGGGAGCTACATTTCTCAATGGCGAGCCAATGTTCACACTGACAGGACAGGACCGGTTTCCGTCCCCTATCGGGGAGCTACATTTCTCAATACAAAGAAGTGTACTTTCCATGTCATGCCAATCCCCGTTTCCGTCCCCTATCGGGGAGCTACATTTCTCAATGAATAGGAGGTGATTACATGAACCTTAAAGGTTGTTTCCGTCCCCTATCGGGGAGCTACATTTCTCAATAGAGGTTAATAATGAGAAGACTTGACGTGCTGCGGTTTCCGTCCCCTATCGGGGAGCTACATTTCTCAATATTCTTTTGCTTTTCTTTTCCTTTACCAGTTTCTTACTGTTTCCGTCCCCTATCGGGGAGCTACATTTCTCAATGAGGTTTTCAAATACTACAAAAAGAAGAACAAACCTGTTTCCGTCCCCTATCGGGGAGCTACATTTCTCAATAGTTTATCTATGAAAGCTGGAGATGGAATGGAAATGGTGTTTCCGTCCCCTATCGGGGAGCTACATTTCTCAATCTTGTTTCTTTATTTCCTTATCATATTCTTCTTTGGTTTCCGTCCCCTATCGGGGAGCTACATTTCTCAATACTTTGCCTGATTTAACCATCCATTTAGTATCGTTTCCGTCCCCTATCGGGGAGCTACATTTCTCAATAAAGAACAACCGAGCTGCTCATTAACCATATTCTGGTTTCCGTCCCCTATCGGGGAGCTACATTTCTCAATCTTGAAGAGGAATCCAAGGACAATATCAATATCCTGTTTCCGTCCCCTATCGGGGAGCTACATTTCTCAATAATAAGCCCCAAACAAGATTGAAACGGGCACACATTGGTTTCCGTCCCCTATCGGGGAGCTACATTTCTCAATGATGATGTTCTTCCGTTCAATTAAAAGGATGTGTGTTTCCGTCCCCTATCGGGGAGCTACATTTCTCAATCAGAACGGCATCTGTCTGATAGAAATTGATGATATATTGTTTCCGTCCCCTATCGGGGAGCTACATTTCTCAATACCATCCCCGCAACCCCATGTCCTGTCTGGGACGAATAGGGGGATTGCGGGGGAAAAGTAATTTTATTGAAATGCAGCCGTTTTGGAAAGTAAAAAATTCTCACAAATCCAGTATTTAAGCCATGCGCGGCAAAATACAGAATTTCGCGCATTTAAGAACAAAATGCTCAAATAATATTTAATTCACATTCCCCCATCATATATTCTTTTCCCTGATATCTTGTGCATTTTAAAATATGAGGGGATACTCCTATACGAGTATCTTTATAATGTTGATGGGTTTTAGGCACATTTGTTCTGTCAAAAATATTTTTTACAGTTTCAATGCCCTCTTTTTCTCCGAATAATGGGTAAATCACTGTCTTGGAAACAAAGCCGCTTCCGCCGCCCAGAAATACTGTATTCGGTTTTCTCCTGTCACTTCGTGAAAATTTCTTCTGGAAATTCTGATAATACTGTTCATAAAATAACTGCACTGCTTCCAAAATATCTTCCTTTTTTATATTACAAAGTGTTTCATCAATTGTCAATGTACTTTTAATGACTGTTCCCGGTTTTATGCACTCTCGCAGAAGATTCAATGTTTTGTATGTACCATCTGTGTGCTGCTCCCATTTCTGACACAAAATAATATCTTCTCTGGACAAGGGTTCGCTGTCTCCAACGATAATACCTGACATAATATCGAAATCAACCGTTTCTTTCCCTGAAGACCTCACTGAATTGAATGCATTTTTCTCAATTTTTACAATATTATTATTTAAGATTCTTCTGTTAATCCTGTTAACTTCCAAATCACTACTGAGCTGTCTGGTATCAGTTCTATATTTCTCCCGATTTTGTAAAATATCTCTACTCAGAAGAATTGTTCGTAGCATTCCCTTCAGAGAACTTCCGGGTACATAAGGATTTCCATATGGGTCTGTAATGCAGGTCATTACCTGAAGCTTTCCTTTTTCTTCTGATCTGTCACCCACATTCTCTACATATTTCATACAGTTTTTTAAATCATTTTGAGATACATGGTTTCTGAAACACCAATGTTTCAAGTCTTCTCTTATATCATCAATCATGAAACGTTCAAAATCATTCTGAAGATGAAGTTTTTTAGCCAACATATAGAACTTTGAGCCATCTATTACCCCTATGGTATTTCTATTCAGAAACATATATTCTTTTTTCTGTATTTCGTTTCCATCACCTACGAATACCGGTCCATTGACTTTCAGATGTATCTGATATGTTTTTAATTTTCGTTCCATATTATACCCCCATGAAGAAAGCTTTTGCATATCGAAATACGGGATGTTTTCCACCGTTTCTTTCTTCAATGATTCTTCCTCTGAATGTATGCGCAAAACATGAACCAGATGAAAAAACATAGAGATCTCTTTTTCTCATTTGCTGCAATGCATATTCTGATGAATCTACAAATCCTGATCTTTTTATTAAAAGATATGAAGAACCTTTCATGACTTGTTCCAATTCTTCATCTTCAGGAAGCGCAGTGGAAAGCAAAATGTTTTTTTCTGATTTTTTCTTTAAATATCCCATCATATCTTCCGGAACTTTACAGACCTTGTATACAAATCTTCCCAGTCCGGAACTTTTCTTGCCACCTATACCAGTGTATTGCAGACTTTCGAACAGTTCGTCTAACAATTCCCTGTCACTTTCATTCTCATATCCTGCCAACACATACAGACCTGTTCCTGTATTAAAATGCCATGTATTAACCCGAAAAGGTTCCGGCTCCTCCATTCCATGAATTCCTACTGAAACTTTCATATCATAAAGTCCCAGATATTTCATATCCTCCATATGTTCTTCCGGAAAAGTTCCATTCACAAAATCTGCGAGCGTACTTACTGGGATGTATTTCAAATTTTTGAATTTCTTTTTCTGACGGGAATCTCCCTGTTTGCTTTCATCCTCCGTCTGAACAGCAATCATTGGCTTCGGAATATAGTAATTTTTTCCTATGTATGGGAATGCATCAGAGAATATGATTTTTCCATCTGACACCTGTTTCAGAAATCTATCCTGTTTTTTCATTTTCAGTGCTTCCTGAAACAAAGCTGAAAACAGCGTATCTGCATGAAAAGTGATTTCTGAACTATCTAGATTTCCCCTGCCAAAATGGACTCCATTTATAAACTCCAAACAGTATAATGTATAATTCAAAGTATCCTTCCTTTCACCGACTACTCTTTCACAGCCTCATTCAGAATCGCATTGCATTTTTCCAGCAATGTATTATCAACATGGCCGACAACTGCATCTGTATAAATATCCTGAAATTGGATTTTTCCATATCCTCTGGATCCATTTCCTCCAAGATAATCGTACTGCAATAACTTCATTGCTTCTGCGAGAGTTTCCATATCCTCCAAAAATTCCTGTTCCTCTTCCAATTCATATATCAAATCCAGTTTAAAGACAGAACCTCTGACAGCTCGTTCAATTTGTCTGGGATTTGCCACAGCAGTAGCTCTGGAAATAGAATTTTCAAATTTTACTTCTGTCATACTTTGAAGTCCGGCATCTCGTAACTCTTCTTCATTTTTCAGAACCATATCTGAAAACAGTAATCGGCTTCTTTTTATATTTCCCCTTTTTGAAGAGCCAAACAGTCGTGTAATACGTTCATGATCTTCATTTGGCTCCACTACACGCTCATTGAATTCTTTTGCCAGAAGGCTTCTCATTTTCCCCTTCAGAGAACTTCCGGGAATCATCGGCAGATTTGTTCTGGCATCCCTTATGATTGGCGAATCCACAGCTCCAATTGCAGCAAATGCACCACTTCCACCAATATGCATTCCTGTTTTTACTAAAATATTTCCTGAAATCCTGATTTTTCCATACATAAATCTTTCCTCCTACTGTTCTTTGCCACCATAATATTTGTGAAATGCAATCAAAGCTTCCATATATTTGCTGAACAACAGATAATTCTTTTTACTCTGTCTGATTTCTTTAAGAATCTCCAGAATTTCTGCCTGTTTTACAAATGCTTTTACTTTTGGCTCCCGACCACATTCATATATGAAACGAATTCTGAGATACTCAATTCTTCCACAAATTTCATCATCCAATTTTTCTGATGTATATGTAAGAACCTGATTATAAATATCTGCGGTCATTGCCAGAAGATTCCGTATTTTAGATGTAGTTACAATATTTACTTTTCCTCTGCATTTTTGCTTTGATTCCTCAACCAGACTCTTAATCGCCTCTTCAGCTTTGTCTACATAGTTATTCTCATTAATTCTCATCCCTGTGTTCCCCCTTTGTGCGATGAATGTATGCGTAAAGATTAATTGCTGTTTTCAATTGTCTGCAATCCTGATCCGACTGAATCCACCTGTACATTTTCTGAGACAACTGTCTGTATTTTTCTTTTTTCGTTCCTTCCTCTGTCGGCTCCAACCTGGAAAGAAGATACATCATTCTTGCAAAATTGATCTTCTCCTCATGTCCTCTTACCAACTCCATCATACGGTATAAGAAGGACATTCCTCTGGTTTCGTCAATACCTTCAAAAAAATCACATAATGCCCTGTATTTTTCCTGAACAACTCCTTCTTCCAGTTCTTTCCATGAATAGGTTCCATCGCTGATCTCTTTTTCTTCATCCCCGTCATCCACCAGATGAATCTCTCCATCCTGAAGTAATGTCACTGCATTTTTTTCCGGCATTCTCTTTGACTCTGATTCCATCATACCGGTTTCTTCTGCAATGGCAGCAATCGGATAAGAAAAATCATAAATACCGATGCCTGCTGAAATGCTTAATGTCCCCTGAGTATATTGTTCAAATTTTCTTCTCAGATCTACAGACAATTCAATAATATCATTCCATGCACCTACAATAAATACATCATCTCCTCCGGAATATACAATTGTAGCCTGTCTTTTCTTTCCACCATTTTTTCCTTCCAGTGAATATTCTCCATTTTCCAGGATGAATCGAATATAATACTTGAAGAATAAGGATAACTGTCTGGATAAAGTAGCTGTTCTGGATAATGTCATATATCTGTCTCCATTTTTTGAATTACAGAATCCTGACACAATAGCCTGTCCAAGATTATCCACATCTGCTCTCAATACCCCGATTCTGCTGATGCCTTCAGCTTCCCGGGCAAATTCTTCAAAAGTACTTCCTGTTGAATAATCTCCTACCCACAGCTTCGTAGCAATATGTTTTCCTGTATAAAGCTTATTTTTAGAATAGGCTCGTACAAAATAATCGTCATTTTCCATTCGTCTGCACAGTTTTTTTTCATCGTCTGCAACCAGACAATATCCTCCCGGCAGTGGCATGGCATCTTCTCTTTCATCTGGATTTTCCAGTACAACGGAGAAGAAATCTGCATACAATACATTTTTTGAAAGCTTCTCTATTTTTCTGCACAGAGGGCAAACTCCCTCTTCATCTACATGTCCGATTTTTTTGCAAACCTTACATTCTCTGGAATAATCCTGCTCTTTTCGATTATTTAACCGAATTATTTCTCTCGCCGTATATCTGTGCTGTTTTTGCAACGACAGCATTTTACTCATTTTCCTGAATAACTCTGTATAACTACCCTCCGGAACGTTTCTGAATGCATTCCCTGTACATTGCACATATCCAAAAGCAACAAAAAGATCCGTCTGAAACTGTTTCAATAACCATTCCTTCAATTCTTCCTGAAATTTTTGAATCTGTATAACAGTTTCCGTTGTATTTGCAAGAAGTAGATAACAATGTCCGCCTCCGGAGTATAAAAGATTTGCCCTTGACAGTTGCAGTCTGTCTAAAAGAAGATCTATGATATGCTCCATCATAATTTCCAGGTAAAAAGACCTTGCACGCAAATTTTTCAATGCATTTTTAGAGCTTATTGTATATATGAAACTCTGTATTCCTGAAATATCCATAGAACATAAGAGAAATGCGTTCCTGTCATAAAAATCCTTCTTATCAAATAATTCCGTCTTATAACTCAAATGATTTTCGTTTAAATAATCATATATGCAGCTAGAAATTGCCGCAGTCAATTTTACATGATCAAACAGGGAAATATCACTTAATTCTTCATTTGAAGTGGAGGATGGCATATAAGAAAGATTTGCTTCCATAACGGCCAGTAAGGAGTTCAGATATTCTTCACTCCAATTCATACCTCTGAAATTATCTAACATTCTCTGACAGATTTTCATATAGAATTCTCTGGAAAATGGCTTTTTCTCAGAAGCAGGATAATTAATCTTCCCCTGATCATCCATATCACCTGGCTGATAATAAAAACTTTGGTTATTTCCATTCAATACATTAAACACACTCTGAAGCGGGACTGACAGATCAAAACCCTTTTCTTCAGTGTCTTCCTTTTTTCTCCTGTCTGCAAAGGCAGCTATATTATCTGCCAGATAAACGATGTACGCCAGATTATCCTCTTTCAGACGTGCACTTTTGATTTCTGAAAAGTGATGGTATCTTACACAGTCAAGAATCTCTTTATCCTCTATTTTTCCCTCTTCTTTAAGAAAATCATATCCTGATACACTATGATTTCTTCTGTCACTGCCTTCCCGGTAAACTACTTTTCCTATGTCATGAAGCAGACTTCCTGTAATCAACTTAATTTTCTGGTCAATCATCTTCATTCCTCCTGACGTATTTCATTGCTCCCATTCCCATGCCTGTCTTAATTCCCACTCCGGCAAATTCTCCGAATTTAAATAACATTCTCAGATATCTTGCCATTGTTTCTGGTCCTCTAATATGAATACAGATACTTCCTGTAAAACCTGTGATCTGAACTTTCTCCAATGGAAATGGTACTGTCTGCAAACGGTACCGCACGATTTCACTCTGTTCAACAAGTGCCTCCAGTGTTTCCTCATCAAACATATCAAAAGCTTCTGAAACAGCACTGTATTTTCTCATAAGACTGGCATATATTAAGCCCAAATCCGGATATATTACATATTTTCCGTCACTTTTAAAAGCTGTGGGTGTCTGAAACTTTATCTCCAAATATTTCGGACATTTCTTCTCATAAAACTCTGTGATAAGTTCATTATCATTTTTCAAGTGCATCCTTTTATTACATACAGAAATTGATAATCCCTTTTTTCTCAAAAAAATATCTGTACATTCAGACAACGGCATAATTATATTTTCATATGCTTCTTCATTCAAAGTCTTTATTGTCCAGATGGTGCTGTTATTTTCCCTCGTGATACATTGACTATAAGGATTTAACTGGTTTCCATGTAGTCTGGCTGCATATTCTGGAGAAATATTTTCCATAATAACTCCCTGTAAATTTGATGACTGCCTGTAATTTATTTCTTTTGTTTCCAGTTCCATTTGTAATTCTGCATACATTGAAGCACCTCTACAGTAAGTATTTTTTGTGTATTTTGTACTTTTTTTATATATTTTATGTCAAATCATTGTACATTATATCACTTTTCATATGTAACGTCAATTTGTTTTACCATGAAGGTTACTATGAAGCTTACTATGCAGCCAGACAAAAACAGCCGGATAATCAGATAAACTATCTTAATTATCCGGCTATTTTTCCTGCTTCTTTTCTTACATTTACGTCTGCTTTTGTATAAAGTTTTGTCTCTGTATCATCATCCTCGCATTCCGGAGTTTTGAAATCAAATCTCCTGATCATAAATGCAAAGATCACATAATTAAAACTTTCTACAAATGATTATTCCACGTTTCACTACAAAATACATCAAAAAGCTCCTGGAGCTTCAGATTTTTCTAAAGTTCCAGGAGCCATTTTACGTTTGGACACTCTCATGCTCGCGCATGAATCTATATTTTATGCTAATTATGCATTCTTCTCAGCGATAGCTGCCTGTGCTGCTGCAAGACGAGCGATCGGTACACGGAATGGTGAGCAGGATACATAGTTAAGACCGATCTTGTGGCAGAATTCTACAGAAGACGGATCTCCACCATGCTCGCCGCAGATACCTACGTGAAGGTTCGGGTTAACCGGTTTGCCGAGTTCGATAGCCATCTTCATCAGCTTGCCAACGCCAACCTGATCCAGTTTTGCAAATGGATCGTTCTCAAAGATCTTAGCGTCATAGTATGCGTTGAGGAATTTACCTGCATCATCACGGGAGAAGCCGTATGTCATCTGAGTAAGGTCGTTTGTACCGAAGCAGAAGAAGTCTGCTTCTTTAGCGATCTCATCAGCTGTAAGAGCAGCTCTCGGGATCTCGATCATTGTACCAACTTCATACTGAAGGTCAGAACCAGCGGCTTTGATCTCAGCATCAGCTGTCTCAACTACGAATTTCTTAACATATTTAAGCTCTTTTACATCGCCAACAAGTGGGATCATGATTTCCGGTTTGATTGTCCAGTCCGGATGAGCTTTCTTAACTTCGATTGCTGCGCGGATAACTGCTGTTGTCTGCATCTTAGCGATTTCAGGATAAGTAACAGCAAGACGGCATCCACGATGTCCCATCATCGGGTTGAACTCATGAAGAGAAGCGATGATAGTCTTGATCTGCTCTACAGTTTTGCCCTGAGCATCTGCAAGTTTCTTGATGTCAGCTTCATCTGTAGGAACGAACTCATGAAGAGGCGGATCCAGGAAACGGATAGTAACAGGGTTACCTTCCAGAGCTTCAAAGAGACCTTTGAAGTCATCCTGCTGATATGGAAGAACTTTTGCAAGTGCTTTCTCTCTCTCTTCTGCTGTTTCGGAGCAGATCATTTCACGGAATGCATCGATACGTCCCTCACCGAAGAACATATGCTCTGTACGGCAAAGACCGATACCTTCTGCACCAAGCTCTACAGCTTTCTTAGCATCTGCAGGAGTATCTGCGTTTGTACGAACTTTCATTGTTCTGTACTTGTCAGCCCATGCCATGATGCGTCCGAACTCACCAGCGATTGTAGCGTCTACAGTCGGGATGATTCCGTCGTAGATGTTACCGGTTGTACCATCGATGGAGATGAAGTCTCCTTCGTGGAATTCTTTACCAGCAAGTGTGAATTTCTTGTTTTCTTCGTCCATAGCGATATCACCGCATCCGGATACACAGCACTCACCCATACCACGGGCAACAACTGCTGCGTGAGATGTCATACCACCACGAACTGTCAGGATACCCTGAGCAGATTTCATACCTGTGATGTCTTCCGGAGATGTCTCAAGACGTACAAGTACAACTTTCTCTCCTCTTTCAGCCCATTCAACAGCGTCATCAGCTGTGAATACGATCTTACCGCAAGCAGCTCCAGGAGAAGCGCCAAGGCCTTTACCCATTGGTGTAGCAGCTTTCAGAGCAGCAGCATCAAACTGTGGGTGAAGAAGAGTATCAAGGTTACGTGGGTCGATCATAGCTACAGCTTCTTCTTCTGTTCTCATTCCCTCATCAACAAGGTCACAAGCGATCTTTAAAGCAGCCTGAGCTGTTCTCTTACCGTTACGTGTCTGAAGCATATACAGTTTACCATGCTCTACAGTAAACTCCATATCCTGCATGTCTCTGTAGTGTTTTTCAAGTGTTTCGCAAACCTGTTTGAACTGTACGAATGCTTCCGGGAATTTCTGTTCCATTTCGGAGATGTGCATAGGTGTACGAACACCGGCAACAACGTCTTCACCCTGAGCATTTGTAAGGAATTCACCAAACAGACCGTTAGCTCCTGTAGCAGGGTCACGTGTGAAGGCAACACCTGTACCACAGTCATCACCCATGTTACCGAATGCCATCATCTGTACGTTAACTGCTGTACCCCAGGAATACGGGATATCGTTGTCACGACGATATACGTTCGCACGTGGGTTGTCCCAGGAACGGAATACGGCTTTGATAGCACCCATTAACTGTTCCTTAGGATCAGTTGGGAAATCAGCACCGATTTTTGCTTTATATTCAGCTTTGAACTGTTCAGCTAATTCATGAAGGTCTTCTGCAGTAAGTTCAACATCCTGCTTAACACCTCTTTTAGCTTTCATCTCATCGATAAGTTCTTCGAAATATTTCTTTCCGACTTCCATAACTACATCAGAGTACATCTGGATGAATCTTCTGTAGCAGTCCCATGCCCAACGAGCATTGCCGGATTTTTCAGCAAGTACGTTAACAACGTCTTCATTTAAACCAAGGTTCAGGATAGTATCCATCATACCTGGCATAGAAGCTCTCGCACCAGAACGAACGGAAACAAGCAGAGGATTTTCTTTGTCACCGAATTTCTTTCCGGTAACTCCTTCCATTTTGGTGATTGCTTCCATGATCTGAGCCATGATCTCATCATTGATCTGTCTTCCGTCTTCATAGTACTGAGTACAAGCTTCTGTTGTGATTGTGAAGCCCTGAGGTACAGGAAGACCAAGGTTTGTCATTTCAGCAAGGTTGGCACCTTTACCACCCAGAAGGTTTCTCATATTAGCGTTACCTTCTGTAAACATGTAAACCCATTTTGCCATTTTACATTTTCCTCCTAAATTATTGTTCTTTTGTAACTATTCAGCATTCTGTTGTGAAGTAACTGAACAGCCACACCTTTCGCACATAAGTAAATATATGTTTCTTATACGCACATAATTATTTTATAGAATTTGTGTCATTTCGTCAAGGTTATTCTGCTAAAATTAGCTAAAATTTTTATACATTCTGCATAATGTGATTTATTTTATTATTCTTATTATTGTTAAGGTTTTCTCAGTCCTTTATTCTGGTCTTTATCTACATTTTTCTCTCACATCTCATATATAACAGGAAAAAACGGGAAGCAAAACAGATAAGTTGATCTGCCCGGCTGCCCGTTTATAATTTTTATCAATTATTTCTTTCTGCCTTTTTTCATGTTCAGTACCAGATGTCTCGGCATACCATTTACCATAATAGGCTGATAATCTCCCTGGATCAGAGGTTTAATATAGTCTACAAAATCCTTAGTTACGTTTGTAGCATCTTTATTCATCCATTCTCTCGGAACAAGTTTCTCCTCATTTGCGATTCTGTGTACATCGTAGATACCTGTAGCTGCCATGTAGGGATCATCGGAAACACGGTCGATAACAACCATCTTACCTGTGTCACCTTCATCTGCAGCTTTAACTGCAGCACCACCTACCATGAATGCTTCATCAATATCCACTCTGGATGCCATATGGGAAGCACTTCTCTGTAATGTGGAAAGTTCAACAGCTCTTGTCTTGCATCCGCACTCCGCTGCCAGGAAGTTTGCCAGATAAGTGGCTGTTCCCTGAAGCTGTTTGTGTCCAAATGCATCCACATAGTCTCCCACGCTTCCAAGCTCACATACATATCTTCCGTCTGCCAGCTTGATTCCCTCGGAAACTGCGATTACAATAGATGCTTTTTTATTCAGAAGATCTTTTACTTTTGCAAGGAATTTCTCAACATCAAAAGGCACTTCCGGCAGATAGATCAAATCCGGTCCGTCGCAGTCCTCAGATTTTGCCAGTGCTGTGGCACCTGTAAGCCATCCGGCATTACGTCCCATGATCTCCATGATCGTAATCATATTTTTCTTATAAGTAAGTCCCAGTGCATCGCGGATCACTTCTTTTGTGGATGCGCCGATATATTTTGCAGCACTTCCGAATCCGGGTGTATGGTCTGTCAGCGCCAGGTCATTGTCGATTGTTTTCGGAACACCAAGGAACTTCTGAGTCTGTCCTGTGAGAATCGCATAATCAGACAGTTTCTTGATCGTATCCATGGAATCATTTCCGCCAATGTAGATAAACGCATAGATATCCAGTTTATTTAAGATCTCAAAAATTTTCTCATAAATTGCTTTATCTTCGTGAATCTCAGGAAGCTTGTAACGACAGGAACCTAAAAATGCAGATGGTGTTCTCTTGAGTAATTCGATATCCAGTTCTGAATGAATCTGTGTTGACAGATCAATATACTGTTCATCCAACAGTCCCTGAATGCCGTGAAGCATTCCGTATACTTTGTCAAATCCTCGTTCAATGGCATTCTTATAAACTCCGGCAAGACTGGAATTGATTACTGCAGTAGGTCCTCCTGATTGTCCAACAATGATATTTCTTTTTTTCGCCATAGCAATGACCTCCTTGTTTTCACGTTTTGTTCATTATGTCTTAGAGTGTGTCTGAAAAGTGCTTTACGCAAGATGTGCGTCACAATTTTTCAGACACGCTCTGGTCCCGCAGGACTCGTTGAGGTAAATTGTAACAAATATTTTTTTATTCGTCAATCATTTATTGTGGTTTTTACACATATGATTTCTGTATTTCGTCACTATATCAGTGTATTTTTCAATTTACCACGACATTTCAGATCTATTTTTGTATATTTATAACTATAATTAATCCAGCCCATGTGTTATACTTATAGACAGATTGATTCCGGCATCAACTTATAGCAATCAAAACCTTTTTGAAAATTGCCGGACATCAATGTCCGTGACTATTCGGTACCTTCGCAGTTACGAACCAAAATGCATTTCAAATCACCTTCGGTGATTTGCAGAATACTGCCAGCTGAACAGTTACACAATATTTATCGATCAAGGAGGATTCATTTATGATCCATACAATTGAAAACGACTATCTTAGAGTATCTGTAGATGATCATGGTGCTGAGCTTTGCAGCATTTTTGATAAAGTACATAACAGAGAAGTGATCTGGCAGGCAGATCCGGCTTACTGGAAACGCCACGCACCGGTTCTTTTCCCTAATGTGGGACGTCATTTTGAGGATCACTATCGTATTAATGGAGTCGAATATCCCTCCAGTCAGCATGGGTTTGCCAGAGACAGCGAATTTACCTGCGTGGATATGACTGCTGATTCCATCACCCATAGGCTGAAATCTTCTGATGCCACAAGAGAAAATTATCCATATGATTTTGAGCTGAAGATCAAGCATGTTCTGGAGAAGAACCAGGTCAGTGTATGCTGGGAAGTGATCAGCCTTAATGATGAAACCATGTATTTTACAATTGGCGGCCATCCTGCATTCAATGTACCTGCCGGAGGAATTGGCTCCCAGGAGCAATATCATCTTACTTTTGACGGCCAGGATTCCCTCTCCTATCTGCTGATTGACATGTCATCAGGCACCGCGGTCGCAGATAAAGCTTATACACTGGAGCTTGAGAATGGTTCCTGCCTTATCGATGCTCACATGTTTGACAAAGATGCCCTTATTTTTGATGACCAGATTGAAAAGGCCGGCATCGCTTTCCCTGACGGAACTCCTTATGTGGAACTGATCTGTCATGGATTTCCAAGCTTTGGCATCTGGTCCGTCCCGGGTTCTCCTTTTGTATGTCTTGAACCATGGATGGGACGCTGTGATGATTTTGGATTTAAGGGCGAGCTTCCGGAAAAGAAATATATCAACACTCTGGACAAGGATGAAATTTTTACTGCATCATATGAAATAAAAATTTATTAATTTTCTCCATTTATCCTGAAAGCTGTGCTATAATGTCACAGTATATGAAAGTCATCCTGTCCGGTATCCACGAATTTACCCATGCAGACATGACTGATTCATGGCAGCCACTCAGGACTTTCATAGAAAAACACAGGAGGAAATTTCCATGACTAGAGAAGAATTTCAGAAGCTGACACAGGATGTTGTACTGCTCGACGGTGCTACCGGTTCCAATCTTATGGCCGCCGGAATGCCAAGAGGAATCTGTACAGAAGCATGGATCATGGAGCACAAAGAAGTTCTGCAGAATCTGCAAAAGGCTTATGTTGAAGCAGGAAGCCAGATCGTATACGCACCTACTTTCGGCGGAAACCGTTACAGTCTCGGACTTCACGGACTGCAGGATAAGCTTGCGGAAATGAACCATGCACTTGTAAATATTTCCAGAGAGGCAGTAGGACATAAGGTCTATGTTGCCGGTGATATTACCACAACCGGAAAGATGATGGAGCCTGCCGGTGATCTCACCTATGAGATGGCATATGAAACATACTGTGAACAGATTAAGGTTCTTGAAGATGCAGGTGTTGATCTGATCGCTGCGGAAACCATGATCAATATCGAGGAAACACTTGCTGCACTGGATGCTGCTGCATCCATAAGTTCTCTTCCTGTAATGTGTACAATGACCGTAGAAGCTGACGGAAGCATTTTCAGCGGAGGAAATGCTGTGGAGGCTGCGATCGCCCTTGAGGGTGCAGGTGCTGTGGCAGTTGGGATCAACTGTTCTGTAGGACCTGACCAGCTGGTATCCGTTGTCCGCAATATCAAAGAGAACGTATCCATTCCTGTCATCGCCAAACCTAATGCCGGTATGCCGACGATTGATGATCAGGGAAATGCCATTTACAGTATGGACGCCAAAAGCTTTGCAGAACATATGAAGGTTCTGATCGAAAATGGTGCGTCTGTTGTCGGAGGATGCTGTGGTACTACTCCGGAATTCATCCGCGAGATAAGCAGAAGCCTCGGAAGATAGATTTTGTATCTTCGACAGCCATAGTCAGACGAATAACGAATATTCGCAGCCAAAGCAGGGAACTTTCCTGATTCGGTTAAAGAGGGATATGACTCAAAAAAGCACATAACTTAGGATAGAATCTGTCTCAATCCGAGATATTCTCATCCTCTGTTATGTGCTTTTTGGTAATTGTCCGGCTTTCCTCTGTCCTGATCCTGCGAAAATACCATGGCAATTCTATAAACAGTTGCGCTTTTTATTATCTGCTTTTCATCTACTTCACTTTGATTGCTTTTTTCGGGCACATCTCCTGGCAGCAGAAACAGCGGATACACTTTCTGTAATCATATACCGGCGGCTTTCCTTTGCCTTTTCTGAAATCCACAGCTTTCCCCGGAACCGGACAGCTCTGCACACAGATCCCGCAGCGGACACATTTATCAGCTTCTATATATGGTTTTTTCTGAAAAATGTTTAACGCTCCCGCCATTCTTGTCCAGATATTCTTTCGCACTTCTGTGCGGTCTACATTAAAAGCCGGATTTCCGTATTTTTTCACTGCCTCTGCCATGGAAATCTCCCCGTCTGGTGTCAGAAGGGTAATCTCCTCTTCTTTCCATGTACCAAGTCCCATTTTCTCGCCATGATAGTTCGTCGGAACCATCTCCGGTTTCAGATAAACCAGACGGCTGAATACACTGTCCAGTGCAACCGGATCTGTGGACATCAGCAGTACATTCATAGGAACCGGATCTCCCGAACCCGGTCCGTTGCCCTCCATGGCCACGATCCCATCCATCACATACAGCTTCGGTGCCACACATTTATTCAGATCAATAAGCATTCTGGCAAAGCTGTCTGCACTCGGGTACTGCGTGTGCCCCTTCGCTTTATAGAATCCATATACAAACCCATAGCTGTTCTTAACCGCACCGGTGATACGTTCTAATGCATGTGTTTTCATCTTGCTCAGGGAAATCACACAGTCCTGCTCCAACAGTTCTTTTGGCAGGATAAATTCCTTTGCCTGGACTCCCTGCGGATAAGCAGTTTTCACGCCCTCAGAATAATCAACAGCCGGAATATGATATTTCTCCAGATAAGTATCCATTCCTGTTCCGCGAATCACTGCCTGAGTGGTTCCATGACCGCAGGAATCTGCAAGCACAATATTCTCATACCCACTTTCACGCAGGATTCCCGCAAAAACTCCTACTACAACCGGATGTGTGATCACTGCTTTCTCTACCTCTGCTTTTTTCAGCAGATTCGGCTTCAGCAGGATCTTCGCATCCTTTGGAATCAGAGTCTCCACTCCACCCAGAAAATCCAGCCCCTGTTTCAGCAGCATATAGATTTTTTCTTCATCATATTCCCGGCAGGGAAGTAATACCACTTTACTTTTCACCAAATTCACGCACCTTTATCATCTCCGGACAGATCCACCTGTCTCAGTGCTTTTCTTACCGGCAAAATACATGCCGGCACTACAGAGAGACAGTCCACACCCATCCTCAGAAATTCTTCTGTCAGGGCAGTGTCTGCTGCAAGTTCCCCGCAGATACAGACACGTCTGTTTTCTGCATGTCCCGCTTCGATCACCATTTGAATCATACGCAGCACTGCCGGGTGATGGTCATTATATTTCTTGCGCAGAAGCGGATTCTGTCTGTCCATCGCCAGTGTATACTGACTCAGGTCATTGGTTCCAAGACTCAGGAAATCCACTCTTCTGGCAAGCTCCCGGCTAATCATGACTGCTGCCGGAGTCTCGATCATGATTCCTGTCTTAATATGTTTATACGGAATTCCTTTTTCATCCAGCCCGATCTTTACTTCCCGGATAATTTCTTCAATCTCATCCATTTCCTCTTCTGAGCTGATCATCGGATACATCAGCGCCAGATTTCCATATGCACTCGCCCTGAAAATTGCCCGAAGCTGTGCCTTGAACATTCTTTTTCTGTCAAGGCAGAGACGGATTCCTCTGTTCCCCATGATCGGATTTGTCTCGTCCGGGATATTCAGATATTCTGCCTGCTTGTCTGCTCCGAGATCTGCCGTACGGATCACAGTGAGCTTTTCTCCCATGGTCTCCGCAATCTTTTTGTATGCAAGAAACAGCTCATTTTCACGAGGATAATTTTCTCTTCCAAGATACTGGAATTCACTGCGCAGAAGACCAATCCCGGCAGCTCCGTAATACAGCACACTGTTCAGGTCGTCCATATTTCCGATATTGGCATAGATTTCAATTTTTCTGCCATCTTTTGTGATATCCGGTTCTCTCCTTAATTTCAGAAGCTCTTCTCTTTCTTCTTTATCAGCCTGCCTGCGGATCTCATATTCTTTTTTTACCTCTTCATCCGGATCAATATACAAAGTTCCGGTATATCCGTCCACAATAGCCTGCCGTCCGTCCCACTCCGAATCTGTGTCAATTTCCAGCAGAGCCGGTATATTCATTGTTTTTGCCATAATGGCAGCATGAGACATGTCGGAACCATGATGGGTAACAATAGCCATCAGTTTATCCTTATCCATCTCCATCAGTTCTGTTGGCGTAATACTCTCCGTCACAACGATCACAGGCTCATCCCCAAGATCTATCCTGGGAGAGATACCTCCCAGTTCACCGATCAGGCGGTCGGAAATCTCCCGCATATTATCCAGCCGTTCTTTAATCGCAGGCTCTTCCAGAGTTCTGAAAGTCTTAAGCATCTCATCCCTTGTAGTCATTACCGCATAGGCAGAATTTACTTTTTCACTCTGTATGACACTCTCAATGGCACGTTGAAAGCTTTTTCCCTCCAGCAGATTCTTTTGTCTGAGAAAAATCTCTGCCTGGGTTCCCTGAATTATGCAGTTTTTTTCATATAAATCCTCCAGCTGTTCCATGACTCTGGTGCGCGCCTGCCGGAAAATATTCAGCTCTGTTTTCACATCTGTGATTTCGTACTGGCGCATCTGATATTCGCTTTTATGATAATACAGTATCTTACCGATGGCAATTCCGGAAAAGGCACCGGTTCCCTTGTAAACATCCATATTAACTCCTTAGTTGATTAACCCCTTAGTCGCAGGCAGCCTTAAATTCAGTCCAGTTCTTCTGATACTGTGCGTCTGCGTCCTGGCTTACATTCTGGACGATCTCGCCCTTTGTAACGTCATCCGGAACTACCAGATCCGGATTTACCAGCTCATCTGCTGCTTTATTTGTGCTGTAATAGCCGATATAGTCTGTGCATTTCGCTGCAACCTCCGGCTGCATGATGTAATCCATGAAAGAATATGCCGCATCTTTATCCGGCGCTTCACTTGGAATAAACATACCCATAATACCAAATCCAAGTCCTTCTTCCGGATATACCACCTTCAGATCAGGATTCTCAGCCAGAGCAGCTGTTACCTGAGAGGTATAAAGAAATGCAACACTTGCTTCTCCGTTGAGAAGTGCATTCTGTGTATTGTCATCCTGGATCAGACGTACATTCGGAGCAAGTTCCAGAAGCTTCTCTCCTGTCTTCTTGATCACGTCAACGTCCTCTTCATTCATGCTCTCGCCCATGGAAAGCTGGGTGATACCATTGATCACACGATAGTTTGCAGTCAGTGCAATGCTGTCCTCAAGAGACGGATCCCAGAGGTCTTTATATCCTTTGATATCAATATCCACCTGTTCCGGATCATAAACGATCAGCGGGATGCCTGCTCCGTAAGGAACTGTGTATTCATCGTCTGGATCATAGAACTGTCCCTGATATAATGGGTTGATATTTCCGATATTCTCCAGAGAATCCTTGTCAAGCTTCTCTGCAAGTCCTTCCTGGATCGCAGTTTCCAGAATATAATCATCTGCGATTACAATATCATAGTCGCCGCCCTTTGCCATGGAAAGCTTCTCAAGCATGGTTTCATCTGTATCGAAGTTTGAATAAACAACCTTAACTCCTGTCTCTTTTTCAAAATCATCCAGAACTTCCTGCGGGAACATTCCCTCCCATGTAAAAAGTACAAGTTCTTTATCATCTCCTGCATCCTTGAATCCGGTGAATGCTGTTCCTGCCATTAATGCACACATCACTACTGCAAGTACTCTTTTTTTCATAAATGATCTCCCTTCTTATGCTCTGCATTGTTGTCTGTATCAGTCACTGTCCACCTTCCACCGTATCGGCAGACAACGGCTATCCTTTTTTACTTTGCTTTTACTTTTGTCCAGAGTTCCGCAAATTTCTGCTTGATCTTTGGCTGCTGATAAGCAAAGATTTCGTTATTCGGGTTGGTTGTATCCGGAATATAAGAACTGATCCCGGCATAGTCCCCCTCCTTCATGGTTTCAAAAGCACTCTTCACTGTAGAAGTATACCCTACTTCTTCCGTATTGGAAAGAGCAGATTTATCACTGATCATAAAATCAATAAATTCATGGGCAAGCTGTACTTCGCTGCAGTCCTTTGTGATAACCATTGCATCATACCATCTGTTGGTTCCCTGTTCCGGTGTAAAGTAGTCCAGATTCGGATTTTCACTGATAATGTAAGATGCATCTCCGGAGTACACAACTGCCAGCGCTTTGTTTCCTGAAATCATGTTGTCGATCACATCATCACCTGCATAGATCGGATCCATAGTGTCACGCTGATCGATCAGCCACTGATAAGCCTCCTCGATCTCAGACTCATTTGTAGTATTCATGGAATACCCAAGTGCTTTTAATGCTATCATAAAGGAATCTCTCTCAGAATCATACATGTAAATATTTCCTTTATATTTCGGATTACACAGAAGATTCCAGCCATCTTTCAGATCAGCCTCATCTACTACTGTCTTATCATAAAGGATTCCTACTGTTCCCCAGAAATACGGACAGGAATAACGGTTGCCCGGATCATAGCTCTGGTTCATGACATCATTCAGCAGATTTTTCTTATTCGGAATTTCTTTCCAGTCAAGTGCCTGCAGATATTCTTCTTTGATCAGTCTCTCAATCATGTAATCAGACGGGATCAGTACATCATAAGTCTCACCGCTTGAAAGCTTGGTGTACATCATCTCATTTGACTCAAAAGTCTCGTATACGATGGTACAATCATATTCTTTTTCGAAATCCTCCAGCAGGGAAAGATCCATGTACTCTCCTGCATTGTAAACTTTCAGCACATGAGTGGACTGCGCCACGAATCCCCATTTGATCAGCCCTGCCGTAACGGCAACAACCAGAACTGCAGAGACAATTTTTACTGCTTTCCTGTTCAGCTTTCTGGCTTTATTCTTAAACTTCGGAAGCAGATTGGACAAAAGCAGTACCACGATGATGACTACGATCACGATGGTTGACAAAGCATTAATCGTCGGATTGATACGCTTTGTCATATTATATACAACAATAGAGATATTCTTTACACCATTTCCTGATACGAAATAGGAAATAACGAAATCATCAAATGACATGGTAAATGCAAGCAGCGCGCCTGCGAAAATACCCTCTTTGATCATCGGCACGATAACCTTTGTCAGAGCCTGAAAAGGTGTTGCCCCAAGGTCCATGGCAGCATTTGCCATATTTGGATCCAGAGCCCTTACCTTCGGATAAACGCTGGTAATTACATACGGGGTACAGAATGCAATATGTGCCAGCAGCATAGTCAGATACCCTTTTCGAAATCCCAGAGAAGAGAACAAGAGCATCAGGCTGATGGCAGTTACGATCTCAGGATTCAGGATAGGGATATTATTAATATTCAAAAGCAGTTCCTTGATTACCTTCTTTGATTTGGATAAACCGATCGCTGTAATGGTTCCAAGTATTGTAGAAACAATGGTCGCAATGATCGCAATGGTAACAGATACATAAACTGCCTTAATTACTTCCCCGTTACCGAGAAGTTCCTGATACCAGCGCAGGGAAAAGCCTGTAAATCTGGTCAGTGACTTGGATGAGTTAAAGGAAAAGATCATCGTCACCAGGATCGGCAGGTAAAAGAAAGCAAGGCAGAGTACTACATATAACATTGAGAAAAATTTATTATTACGTTTCATGCCGTCCTCCCTTATTCATCTTTATCCATCTTCTTCATCAGGCTCATAAAGATCAGAATGAGCACAGCCAGAATCAGAGAAATCGCACTTCCGAAGTTCCAGTCACCAACTGAGATAAACTGAGACTCGATCAGGTTACCGATCAGCATGTACTGTCCGCCTCCGAGAAGTTTCGGAATAACGAATGTGGAAATAGACAGCAGGAATACCATCATGATTCCATTGAGCACGCCGGGGATGGACAATTTCCAGATAACCTTTGTGAAGGTCTGGAATTTATTTGCCCCCAGGTCATAGGCAGCCTCGATAAAGGATTTATCCATTTTGCTCAGGGATGTATGGATCGGGATGATCATAAACGGCATAAAGTTACAGACCAGACCAACCACTACGGAAAAGTCTGTATACATCATTGTCACCGGGGAAATCCCCAGTAATCCAAGCAAATGGTTGATGATACCATTGTCCGACAGCAGGTTCATCCATGCATAAGTACGCAGAAGCATATTGATCCATTCTGGAATAGTTACCAGCAGGATCAGAAGACTCTGGGATTTCTCCGGACATTTGGAAATAATGTATGCCAGTGGATAGCCAAGTCCCAGACAGATGACCGTCGTCAGGATTCCAAGCTTAAAGGACTTGAAAATAACGCTCATATACGTTGCTTCCAGGAATTTGCGGAAATTCTCCAGGGTAAAGGAGAACGTCAGCACCTCGTTTCCATCTTCTGTAAATGCATATAATGCGATCAGTATCAGCGGGATGACAATGACCACAAATGCCCACACAAGATATGGTTTGATAAGACTTCTATACTGTTTCATCAGTAGCTTCCCATCTTACACATAACATGGATGTCTTCAGGCCCGAATTTCAGTCCCACTTCCCTTCCGACTTCCGCATAATCTGTGGTATGAACCATATAAGTACGAAGTTCTGTCTCGATCAGGATTTCATAATGCACACCCTTGAAGGTAATATTGCGCACGATTCCCCTGATCTTTGCCTGACCGGAATCTACGATATCCAGATCCTCAGGTCTTAATACAACTTCAATCTCTTCATTATCTTCAAATCCCTTATCCACACATTCAAACTCAAATCCGTCAAAAGCAACCAGATAATCACGGATCATGGTTCCCTCGATAATATTGGATTCACCGATAAAGCCTGCAACAAAACGGTTTTCCGGCTCATTGTAGATATCTGTAGGAGAACCAATCTGCTGAATCTCACCGTTATTCATAACAACAACCGTATCTGACATGGACAGGGCTTCTTCCTGGTCATGGGTAACATAAATGAAAGTGATGCCGACTTCCTGCTGGATCTTCTTTAATTCTACCTGCATCTGTTTACGGATCTTTGCATCCAGTGCACCCAGGGGCTCATCTAAAAGCAGAACCTTCGGCTCATTTACCAGAGCTCTGGCAATGGCCACTCGCTGCTGCTGTCCACCGGAGAGCAGAGTTACATCTCTTTTCCCAAAGCCTTCCAGACCAACCATCTTCAGCATACGCTCCACCTTCTGGGCGATGACAGTTTTATCGACTTTCTTCAGGTTCAGCCCGAAACCGATGTTCTCCGCCACATTTAAATGAGGAAAAAGAGCATACTTCTGAAACACAGTATTAACCTCTCTCTTGTACGGGGGAAGCTTGGAAATCTCAATCCCGTTAAACAGTACTTCTCCGTCACTTGGTTCTTCAAAGCCTGCAATGATTCGAAGGGTGGTTGTCTTTCCGCATCCGCTGGGTCCCAAAAGCGTCAGGAATTCCTTTTCGTAAATATCCAGATTGATGCCGCGCAAAACCTGCTGATCATCAAAATTCTTGGTCAGATTTTTTAACTCAATCAGTTTGTTCATCATCTTTTCCTTCCTCTGAATGTATTTTTCTCTGTTTTTTATAATCCGGCTGTTCCAAAAGCATTGACCGGCTGTTCAGAATGTTCCAAAAAGCTATATCATTTATTTTTTCTTCTTTGTTATCAGTGAATAAACAATAAAAATAATCAGTGTAGCTGCCAGCAGAATGGTACACAACGCATTGATCTCCGGCGTCACTCCTGTTTTCAGCTGTGTGTACACCTTGATCGGCAGCGTAGACAGACGCGGTCCGTTTACAAAAATACTTATTACCACATCATCCATAGACATGGCAAACGCAAGCAGCGAACCTGAAATTACCGCCGGCATAATTAAGGGCAGCGTAATATCCCGGAAAGCCCTGAACGGTCCCGCACCCAGATCCCTTGCTGCCTCTTCCAGTGCCGGATCCATGCCTGCCAGTCTTGCCTTCACTTCCATCAGAATATAGGGCACACAGAATACCGTATGACCTATTAACAGTGTCAGCATGCCAAAGGGCAGGTTCAGCATATAAAAGAATGCCATCAGCACCATACCAAGGATAATCTCCGGTATCATTAACGGCAATATGGAAATGTATTCCAGCGCCCCTTTTGACTTCCAGTGAATCCTTGATAACCCAACTGCACCCAGAGTACCGATCACTGCACTAACCAGACAGCTTAATACCCCAAGGATCAGACTGTTCACCAACGCTTCCAACATTGCCCTGTCATGGATCAGTTCCTGATACCATTTCAGGGAAAAGCCTGTAAATTTCACCGGCAGTTTGGATTCATTAAATGAGAAAACGATCACTACTGCAATAGGGAGATACATCAGGAAGAAAATCAGCCCCATATAAAATCCGGCAAATCTTGAATTCTTTTTCATCCGATTCCCTCCAGTTCTCTGGCATTTGTCACTTTCCTGTAAATCATGATCAGTACAGTTGTAAGTACCATCATCACCACAGCAAGTGCTGCTGCAAATGGCCAGTTACTTCCTCTTGTCATCTGATCCTGGATCAGGCTTCCGACAAGTACCACTTTATTTCCGCCCAGGATATCTGCAATAAAAAACAGTCCCATGGATGGCACGAAAGTCAGGATCACACCCGAAAGCAGCCCAGGCAGTGTAAGCTTCAGTGTTATGGTAAAAAATGCCTGCAGTCTGGATGCCCCAAGATCTCTGGCAGCCTCCACATAAGACCAGTCTAGCTTCTCTGCGCTGGAATATACAGACATGATCATAAACGGGAGAAGTACATAAATCATACCGATCACAATTGCCGGATAGCTATACAGGATGGACAGCGGTTTCTCAATGATCCCAAGTTTCATCAATACAAAGTTCAAAAGTCCTTTTTTCTGCAGAATAATGATCCAGCCATACAGACGAATCAGGGAATTTACCCAGAACGGCGTGGACAACAGAAGCTGTGCCTTTTTCTTTCTGTGCTCCGGCAGCCTCGCCATGAAATACCCGAACGGATAGCCGATCAAAGCGATCACTATCGTACTGGTAAATGCCAGCTTCAGTGATTCCACAAATGTATTCAGGTATACAGGTTCCAGAATATTTCTGTAATTGTCCAGCGTAAATTTCCAGGTCACCCCAAATCCTCTGGAGGGCGTAGCAAAACTAAGCGCCACCATATAGATAAGGGGGCATACCACAAACACAATGGTAAAAATATACAGTGGAAGTGCCATCCATGCAGAACTGTCAGAACGGTTTCTACGCTTCTTCATGAATATCCTCCCTGTCTACCAGTACTGCATCTGCCGGCAGGAAACTGCATCTAACTGTCTGGCCTTCTGCTACGGATGCGTCGATTCCGTATCTGCTGGCGATCAATTGTGTACCATCGCTCAGCTTCAGAGTTACACGAAGCTGACCTCCTGCGAAATTCTTCTCTGTAACAGTTGCCTGTAAACCTGATACACTATTCTTATTATGTGCATCCAAACCACCGCCTGACACACTTATATCAACAGTGTCTCTGTGATCTGTACCGGTATCACCGATTACAGCAGTTTCCTGTAACAATATATTTTCGCTTCTCACAGCCAGAGTTACTTTCTCTCCTGCTGCCAGGTATTGTTTTGCCCTTGTATCCCCTGTATCCTGCTGACTTGTTTCAAGCTTTACAATTACCCTGTCATTTCCAATCTTTACGATTGCATTCTCTCCCTGAATACTCTCTGCAACCCCATGCAGGATATTTGCATTTCCTACAAATGTTGCCACATAACTGGTCTTTGGATGATTATAGATCTCATCCGGTGTTCCGATCTGCTCTATACGTCCGTCCTTCATCACCGCGATCCTGTCAGACATATTGATAGCTTCTTCCTGATCATGAGTGATATAGATAAATGTAATTCCCAGTTTCTTCTGCAGATGCTTCAGTTCTATCTGCATCGCACGGCGAAGCTGCAGATCCAGTGCTCCCAGCGGCTCATCCAGAAGCAGTACTTTGGGATTATTCACCAGTGCTCTCGCAATGGCAACTCTCTGTTTCTGACCGCCCGAGAGTTCGGAAGGCTTTCTTTTTTCATATCCTTCAAGCTGCACCAGTTCCAGCATCTGAGAAACTTTTTTCCTGATCTCACTCTTAGGAACTTTTTTCAGTTTCAGACCATAGCCAATATTCTCCGCAACATTCATATGCGGAAAGAGGGCATAATTCTGAAATACCGTATTCACATCCCTCTGGTTCGGCTCCAGACCTGTCACTTCCCTGCCATCCAGCCAGACACTTCCTGCATCGGGCTGTTCCAGACCGGCAATGATTCGCAATGTTGTCGTCTTGCCGCATCCCGAAGATCCCAGTAAAGTAATAAACTCCCCTTTACTGATCTCAAGACTGATATTATCCAGAACTGCTTCGCCTTCTGTAAAACTTTTCTTTATCTCCTTCAGTTCAAGTGAAACCTCTGCCAACTATATTCAGCTCCTTTCATGTAAAAAAGATACCTCTTTATACTAAAAAAGATACGAAACCACGCGTAAAAGCTCTCGCCCCTACATCGGTTTATGCCAATGCTGACGCCTGTTACAGTGCCAGTCTCTGCATGGTTTCGCATCTGTATATGTCCATTTTTCCAATTATAGATATATCCGGTCCGTTTTTGTTCCATCCAGTCTGCGTGCACTCCTGACCATGATGTCCACATAAGAAAACCGGAAATCAACCATTCTTCTTGATAGATTCCCGGTCATTATTTATTTGGTATAATCCAAAAGTTATATTAAAGGATAGGCCCGAGATTGTCAAGTAAATTTGTTACTGTTCACTCCGTTCACAGTAACTTAGCCAAAATTCATTCCAGATTGCCTGCGGCAATGGAATTTTGGCTTGTATGTCTCGGGTTTTTTGCATATTCATGCCAAAACACCTCGCGGGATAGTGGCGTGTGGACAGTAACGTAAATTTCTCTTTACAATCATTTCAATTCCTACCGGCAATTTTAAGGTACTCACCATACGAACCTCCATAAAAACATAAAAAATCCACTATACTCTGCTTTTCAGTATAGCGGATTTTCTATAAAATTACAATTGTCCAATATCTTTCAAGCTGAAAATGAGACTCGAACTCACGACCCCTTCATTACGAGTGAAGTGCTCTACCGACTGAGCTATTTCAGCTTATGCTGTAATCTGTCAGAAATTGATAATTCTGACAGCCACAGCATTTAGTTTATAATATTATTTCTTCTCTGTCAAGTCCTTTTTGACCGGTATTTTCTCCTCCGTTTTATTCACTATTTGGGGTGCTTCTTTTGTCACCTTTTTCGTCACCGGTTTCACTGTAGTTTTTACAACAGCTTTTGTTTTCCCGGCAGCCTTGCGTACAGTTCTTGTCTTGGTGATGGATTTCTTGATCTGGCTGTGCTCAGCAGCAGGCTTTTTCTCAGTTTCTTCCGGAGTGCAGGTAAAGACTGCCACGCCAAGTGCCGGAAGCTTCAATGTGATGGAATACTCTCTCTCATCACACTCAGCCTTCTTCGCTGCTTTAACTCTCGTATTTACTGCACCATTACCACCGTACTTTTTATCATCGCTGTTAAAGATTTCTTTATATTTGCCGGCAAAAGGAACTCCCACATTGTAGTTTTCATATGGGATTGCCGCGAAATTGCAGACAGCCAGAACAGTTTCTTCCGGTTTCTCTGTCTTTCTCATGAATGCGATCACATTCTCCTCATACTTCATCAGCTGAACCCATTCAAATCCATCATATTCATCATCCAGCTGATAAAGTGCAGGATGAGCAAGATACATATTATTGAGGTCTTTGACAAATACTTCCAGTTCCTTTGGCATATCTTTATCCGGTGCCATCATCTTGCATCCCGGATGAAGCATCATATAAGCATAAGCCTCTCTGATCTGCGCATTCTTCTGTTCTTCACTTCCCGGCAGCTTATCTGCGAAATCCTTCAATGTACCAACATCCCTGCTGCCAAGTGTCAGAATATAATGTTCACAGTATGCATAGAGCATGGACATAGTCAGCTGATCATGGTAATTCTTTCTCTCAATAGGATCCTTACTCAGATATTCAAGCAGATCTTTTGTCCATCCGCCACTCCATTTATAGTCAAATCCCAGATGGTCATTTCCCACACTGTCTGTCAGCTCCGGCCAGAGTCCGTTCTCCTGAGCAACTAAAAGCAATCCGGGATTTCTCTCCTTTATCACAGAATTCAGATGCTTCAGAAATTCCAGAGCATCCAGATTTTCATTGGTTCCGTAAATATTAGGTGTCCACTCTCCCGGATTTCTGCCATAATCCAGATACAGCATGGCATCCACATCGTCCATACGCAGACCGTCAGCATGGTAGACCTCAGCCCAGAAGCAGGCATTGGAGATCAGGAAGTCCTTCACCATCGGGCTTCCGTAATTATAGAGCAATGTTCCCCAGAACGGATGAATGGCCTCTGCCGGATTCTGTCTCTCATAAAGAGGTGTTCCGTCAAATTTCTCCAGACCGGAGGCATAACGCGGGAACTGTGCAGGTGTCCAGTCCAGGATCACACCGATCCCTGCCTGATGCAGTTCATCTACCAGCTTCTGAAAATCCGCCACGCTTCCAAATCTGGAAGTAGGTGCATAATATGCATATGTAGAATAACCACCTGTAATATCATCCAGGTATTCCATCACAGGATGAAGTTCCACATGGGTAAAATCTTCCTCTGCCAGAAATTCCACCAGCTCCTCAGCGGATTTCCATTCCTCCAGAGATGTTTCGTATATAGAAACCGGCTGTTTCCTGTCATCAAATCTGTGACGCTCTTTCATCCAGTCTCCGTCATTCCACTGAAAAGCACTTACATCTGCTACCACAGATGCTCCCTCAGGATCATGGTCTGCACTGTTCCCATAAGGATCAGCCTTTAACAGAACTTCGCCGCCTTTGACTTTAATTTCATATTTATAATGTGTTCCTGCCTCTACCCCGGGTACAAACAGCTCAAAGATACCGGACATAGGCATACGATGCATAATAGTCGCACGTCCGATCCATCCATTAAAATCACCTGCGATATTTACGCTCACTGCGTTCGGAGCCCAGACAGCAAAAAGAGTACCTTTCACTCCTTTAATCTCCACAGGATGAGCGCCCAGCTTCTTATATGCCTCATAATAAACACCTGCGCAGAAAGCCTTCTCCTCTTCCTCTGTGATCTGGCATGGAAAAGCATAGGGATCATAACATTCTGTCTCTGTCTCTCCCATTTTTATAAGAAATCTGTATTCCGGCACCTTGCGTACAGGAAGCAATACTGCAAAATATCCGGCCTCATCCTCTTTCTCGCAGACATAGGTTTTCTTTCCGCTGATCACACTGACTTCCTCTGCATCAGGAAAAAATCCCTGAATAAGAACTCCGTCCTGTGTGATCCTTGGTCCCATCACATCTCTGGGAGCAGTTTCCTCTCCATACACAATAGCTTCAATCCTCGGCCAGTCCATATAGCCGTATACTTTTTCGTCCATAGCTGCGTTACCTCCCCGATTGTCAGAAATACGATGATCGGTTACCCTTACCGGCAGCGTATTTATGGTACATTAAACGTCACCTGTAAACAATAACAAATCAAGTTATGTTTATTTTAGCATCTTTGCACAAAAAAATAAAGAAAATTGTTTGACAAATTCCCTTTCCTGCGCTAAATTTATGTTATTAACTATGGAAAGAATCTTGTTCCGGATACTATGCTTCTTTCCATCACAACAAGGAGGATACAAAATGGGAAACAAAGCCTTTGACGTAACCGCATTAGGCGAATTATTGATTGACTTTACTGAAAACGGAAGCAGCGCACAGGGGAATCCGATGCTGGAAGCCAATCCGGGCGGTGCTCCATGCAACGTGCTTGCAATGCTTGAAAAGCTTGGCAAAAAAACTGCATTCATCGGCAAAGTCGGAAACGACATGTTCGGAACCCAGCTTAAGAATGCTGTAGAGGAAGTAGGGATCGACACCCGCAACCTTGTGATCGACAACGAGGTACACACAACACTTGCCTTTGTACATACTTATCCTGACGGAGACAGAGATTTCTCCTTCTACCGTAACCCGGGTGCAGATATGATGCTCACCAAAGATGAAATCCAGGAAGACCTGATCAGAGATTCCAGAATCTTCCACTTCGGAACACTTTCTTCCACTCACGAAGGAGTACGCGAGGCAACCCGCTATGCCATCGACGTTGCTAAAGAAGCCGGATGTATCATCAGCTTCGACCCGAACCTTCGCCCGCCATTATGGAAATCTCTGGATGACGCAAAGGCAGAGATCGAATACGGCCTTGGCAAATGTGATATTCTGAAAATCTCAGATAACGAAGTTGAATTCCTGTTCGGAACTACAGACTATGACAAAGGTGCCGCACTTCTGAAAGAGAAATACAACATTCCGCTTATCCTTATCACACTTGGAAAAGACGGAAGCCGCGCTTACTACAAAGACATGAAAGTGGAAGCTGCTCCTTTCCTTCAGGAAAAGACTATCGAGACAACAGGTGCAGGCGATACCTTCTGCGCAAGTTCCTTAAACTATGTTCTGGAACATGGCCTGGACAATCTGACAGAAGAGAACTTAAAAGAACTGCTCACATTCGCAAATGCGGCAGCTTCTCTGATCACCACACGCAAGGGTGCTCTTCGCGTTATGTCCACCAAAGAAGAAGTACTTGATTTCATGAAATCAAGAGGCGTGAACTGATAACTGAATCCAACAAAATGTCTGTTTCATTACAGATACCCGCCTGATCCATAGTCAAAGAAGCCCGCGGCACTGCCGGAAAGGGCTTCTTTTATTGAGCAGGCACAGATTGCCGGAATGATTTTCCAACCATGCGCCGGCAATTTACTATTAAAATAAGGATGTGTTTTTGACAATGAATTCTTCAGATAACCATATTTCTTCCGGATGCAGGACCCATCTTATGCCATTGATGAGCAGCTCCTTCACCCCCGGACAGGCACAGGCTACTGTAAACAGCTTCCAGGATAAAGGCCAGCGGCAGATTGCACAGGCGGAGCTGTACTACTTCTCTGCACGGGCAGAAGAATGTAAAGATATCGCAGAACTTTATCTGCAGGACAAAGATATTTATCTTCGCCTGTCCGCAGGACTTTTATATTCTTTCTCAAATCTCACTCTGGGAAATCCGGCTGCTGCCAAAATGGGTTTCAGAAATATTCAGGAATGTCTGCACCAGACAGAACAGAACCCATCATCAAATGAAGCAATGGCTTCCTGCGTTTTCGCCAACTATCTGGCTATGGTGCTTATGCACCTTCCCACCGACAAACTGCCTCCGCTTAGAGATTTCCTTCCATATCTGCCGGCCGGCCTGCGCGCTTATGGAATCTATGTTCTTGCACACAATGCCTATCTCCACGAAGAATACGCAAATGCGCTGGGACTGTGCCAGTCTGTCTTTCTCATGCTCGATGGCTGTTATCCTATCGCCATGGAATATCTCTACTGTGTAATCATCATGAGCCTGGTCAACCAGAAGAAAGAGAACGAAGCCAGAGATGTTCTCATGACAGCCTGGAACATGGCGAAGGCAGACGGATTTCTGGAACCTTTTATCGAGCATCATGGTTTAATGCTTGGACAGATTGAAGCCTGCATCAAGCCAACTGAACCGGAACTCTATAAACAGCTCTCCCAGGCTGTCATTGCTTTCAGCAGAGGCTGGATGAATATCCATAATCCAAAACTTCAGGCTTCTGTCACAGATAAACTGACACCGATGGAATTCGCTATAGCCATGCTTGCCAGCAAGGGCTGGTCCAACCAGGAAATTGCCAATCATCTGTCCATGTCATCCAATACGATTAAACATTACATCTCTTCTATACTACAGACACTCGGGGTAAAAAGCCGCAAGGAGCTGAAACCTTTTGTAAATAAATAATTTCTCTGCCTTTTTCATTCTACAGTAATGAAAAAGGCACTTTTTTTGCCTCTGACGGGCATTATATATTTTCATTATGTACGGTATAATTAATTCAGGTATACATTCATATATTACGACAGGAGGCGATCTATAATGAAAAAGAAATTACTGGCAGGGATCATGGCCCTCGCGCTATGTTCCACAAGCATACCGCAGATGATATTTGCGGAAGAATTTACTTCCGAAGCTCCGGAAGAAACAGGGGAAACCCCAGAAGTATTCACAGACGAAAATCCGGCAACAACAAATGACACCATTGGGGGGGCATCTACCTTTAGTTCTGAAGAAATTCCAGAATTTGATGATGAGGAAGGTAATGTATCAGCTGCCACTGATGGTGGTAGTACAGCAGGAACTAGTCCAATAGATATAAACAACCATAATAACTTAGTTTATACAATAAGTACATCTGGCTCATATCGATTTACTGGCACTGGTACTGAAACCTCAAATAGAATTGTAATCGACAACGTCACTTCTGGTGAAGTCAAGATTTATCTGAATAATGTAAACATCAATACTAACGCTGGTCCAGCATTAAAAATTACATCAACTGTCACAGCTCAAGTTTGTATTTATTTAGAAGGACAGAATATTCTAAAAACAACACAGGACTCTTCTGCTGCTTTACAAAAAGATAACAATTCAGGTCTTACTATCACTAGTACCAACACTGTTACTGGCAGTTTAGCCGCCCAAGCTAGTTACGGGGCTGGTATCGGCAGTGGTCAGCACATTGGATATACCTCTATCTCTGGTTATACTGTTTCTAATATTACCATTTCTAACTGTTCGATTGAGGCATCCTCTGCTTACGGGGCTGGTATCGGCAGTGGTCATCACATGGGAGGTAACTCTGCCTCTATCTCTGGTAATACTGTTTCTAATATTACCATTTCTAACTGTTCGATTAAGGCATCCTCTAATTACGGGGCTGGTATCGGCAGTGGTTATTGCGTAGGAGGTGCCTATGTCTCTATCTCTGGTAATATTGTTTCTGATATTACCATTTCTAACTCTTCGATTGAGGCATCCTCTAGTTACGGGGCTGGTATCGGCAGTGGTTATTGCGAAAGAAGTAACTCTGCCTCTATCTCTGGTAATACTGTTTCTAATATTACCATTTCTGGCGGATCGGTTAAGGCAACAAAAATTGACTGTATACCAAAAGATAGTAAAAATAATGATGTTTATCTATGCAAAATTTCAAATGCAGCTTCTTCCGAAATAACTATAGATGCAGTAAAACGAAATGGACCATATAATCATTCATCTATCGATCCATCTGATACTACTCTATATGCCTGGCTGACTGGAACGGATCATGTTGTAACTGTGGGAAATGATAGCAGAAAATATTCTTTTGATAGTGCTAACTATTCTTTCACCCGTAGCAAAGTAGCTCCTACTGCTAGCCAATTTACCTTTACACCTCCATCCAACCTCACATATGATGGACAGCAGAAATCCGTTACTGTTAGACCTAAGTCTGACATTGAAGGAATGGGCAGCAATATAACAGTAAATTATTTTCATAAAGATACATTAATAAATGGTCTTCCGGTAAATGCAGGAACATATACAGTAAAAATTGGTATTGATGAGGGTGCTTTTTATAATAGTATAACTGGTCTAACAGATAATAATTGGAAGTTTACTATTGAACCTGCTCCTATTTCCACCTCAGCTATCCAGATCACTCCATATTCTGGTACTTATGACGGCGCGCCCCACGCAGCAATTTCATCTGTTACAGGCTGTCCATACGGCTGCACTATTAAATACAGTATCGATGGAAAAAACTGGAAAGATAATTGTCCTACCGTAGAATCTGTAGCGGATGCCGCTAATACCAGTGTTTATATACAAATTTCCAAAGAGAACTATACCACTTGGACTTCAGGTTCTCAAAACGCTACAATATCTCCGAAAGGTATTTCCGACTCAGATATCCAGATCACTCCATATTCTGGTATTTATGACGGCAGTCATCACAAAGTGATTTCTTCTGTTACAGGCTGTCCAGACGGCTGCACTATTAAATACAGTATCGATGGAACAAACTGGAAAGATGATTGTCCTACCGTAAAATCTGTAGCGGATGCCGCTAATACCAGTGTTTATATACAAATTTCCAAAGAGAATTATACTCCCTGGACTTCAAAACCACAAAACGCCACAATATCTCCGAAAGGTATTTCCGACTCAGATATCCAGATCACTCCATATTCTGGTATTTATGACGGCAGTCATCACAAAGTGATTTCTTCTGTTACAGGCTGTCCAGACGGCTGCACTATTAAATACAGTATCGATGGAACAAACTGGAAAGATGATTGTCCTACCGTAAAATCTGTAGCGGATGCCGCTAATACCAGTGTTTATATACAAATTTCCAAAGAGAATTATACCACTTGGACTTCAGGTCCTCAAAACGCCACAATATCTCCGAAAGGTATTACTATCAATATTACTAACCTAAAAAAAACCTATGGAACTGATAACCCGGCACTCACTTTTACAGTCCCGGATTCTAAAAATCAATTAGTTGCAAATGATACTATCGAATCCTTAGGTATAAAACTCACAACTACTGCTGAAATATCCTCTCCAGTAAACTCAAGCGGCTATCCAATCACTCTGAAAAGCTACACAAATAAAAATTATAAAATAAATGCCCAAAAAGGAATACTTAGGATTAATCCAGCAACCTTTGATGAAGATTCCATTAAAATTACAGCATATAATGGAACATATGATGGAGATGAACACCCAATTATAACGGGCATCTTTCCAACCGGCAGTAATGTGGAATATTCAACAGAAAGTCCAAACGAAACCACTATTTGGAGTTCAACCTGTCCAAACGTAAAAACAGTAGCAGATGCCAAAAAAACAAACGTATGGATAAAAATCAGCAAAGATAATTATGCTACAAAGATATATGGTCCAATACAGGCAACTATCAATCCAGCTTCTGAAGCACCAGGCTATCCATCTACAGCCAAAATATCCGTTCCGTGGTCCTGTAAGAAAGTAAATGAGATTGCTACTAACCTTCTTCCTGCAAACTGGAAATGGCAGACAGAAGATGCAGCTAAAGATTTACAGGTTGGAAACAATTCTGCTGCCGCAATTTACACCGGTGAAGATAAAGGAAATTATGTAAGCGGAACTGTTACTTACACAATTATCAGAAGTAAATGCGAACACAAACATACTGCAGAACGCTACTACTCCTCTCCATCCTGTACTTCCAGCGGATACAGTGGAGATACCTACTGTAAAGACTGTAATGAAACAATTTCCTATGGATACACCATTTCCGCATACGGCCACGACTATGATAACGGCGTTATCACTACAGAACCAACTGCAGAAACTGACGGAATCATAACTTACACCTGTAAGCGGTGCAAACATCAGGATACAAAAACCCTCGGAAAACTTGGTGACGGGGAACCTTATATTGAGGGAAGTTTCCAGAAGAAAGGCTGGGATGCTGTCAATGATCTGATTAAGGTTTCCAAAGAAAAAGATACCATTTCCATTACCCTGAACGGTTCCAAGACACTTCCTGCTTCTGTTCTATCCGGGATAAAAGGAAAAGACTTTTCCCTGAATCTTGATATGGAGAATGGTTTCATCTGGAAGATCAATGGTACTTCCATTACAGCAGAAACACCTGCGGATATAGATCTTTCTGTTACAAACACAGCAGAATATATCCCGGCAGCGTTATACAGCCTGATCTCCACAAACCAGAATGATTTCGGTTTCCATCTTGGAAGAAACGGAGCTTTCGATTTCCTGGCTGTACTTTCTGTAAAGGCAGATGCTTCCTGTGCAGGACTTATGGCAAATCTGTTCTGGTATGATGTTGAGAATGGGGTTCTGCAGTGTATCCAGACTGTAACTGTAGGCGGTGCATTTGAGCGCAGTATTCCATATGCTGACTTTACCCTTTCCAAAGGACAGGATTATTTCATAGCATTTGGTACAGAATCTCTCAATGGCAGAGTCATTCACACAGACGGAAGTATCACAGATGAAAACGGTGCATACCTGCGTCCTGCTAACACAAAGATTTCCAGCCATTCCATTGACAGAAATAAATTAACTGTCAAACTTTCCAAAGGATGTGCAGGTGCTCAGGGTTATGACTTTGTGATCAGTAAGAAATCAAATATGCTCCAGACAGGAAAGTTCAGCAAGACAGTTTCCTCAACAGGCAAGCCACAGGCATCTTTCAGATATCTGGCAAAAGGTACCTGGTATGTGGCAGCCCGAAGCTGGGTTCTGGATGCACAGGGCAATAAGGTCTATGGTTCCTGGACAAAGATCAAGAAGATCAAGATCACTGTTGTCACACCACAGCAGCCAAAGATCAGGAATATTACTGTAGAAGGAAACACTGTGACTATTACTTACACAAAATGCAAAAATGCCACAGGTTATGAAATCCTGCTTGGAAACAAATATAAAACCTCCGCAGGTGAGAAATATCCGGTTAAGAAATATGTGAAACGTACAGAAGGCAAAAATACTGTAACTGTAACCTTTACAATTGTAAAGAAAGGCACCTGGTATGTGACAGTACGTTCCTGGAATAAGACCTCAAAAAATAAATCCAGAGTTTACAGTCCATATTCCGATATAAAAAAATTCAAAGTCAAAAAATAGTTTATAGTAAAGTAATAAAAAATCTCCTGTGATTGCAACTGCATCACAGGAGATTTTTTATTACTTTTTCAGATCAATGTTTCTTATTTTACTACACGTACTCTGGAAACACCTTCAATTGCTTTCAGCTCATCCAGTGCTTCTCTGGATGCTGCGCATTTCAGAGGGGCACTTTTTGAGAAATAAAGAAAAAGTGACATACTGAGTTCCGTTTTGTTCTAAGCTGTGATATAATTTAAAAGCTGCCGAACCTCCAGCAGAAAGGAGGTGAAGTCCTATGACAGATTTTATAATCGCTTTTCTTGTTTCTGTTACGGCAAATGTTGTTAGCTACTTCGTTTGCAAATGGTTGGACAGGAACGACAGGCAGTAACAGCCTAAAGGTATAAGCCACCTTACATAAACGGAACAAAAAGCCCCAGGAGTCTCGCACACTCCTGGGGTTTTTGCTTTGCCTATGACAAATATAATCACTTTTCTTAGCTGTATTTATAATATTCTACTTCCCGTAAAAAGTCAATCTCTTTTTTTGTCTGATGTATGATATAATGTATCTGTGGTTACTGTTCACACACCACTATCCCGCGAGGTGTTTTGGCATGAATATGCCAAAATCCCGAGACATACAAGCCAAAATTCCATTGCCGCAGGCAATCTGGAATGAATTTTGGCTAAGTTACTGTGAACGGAGTGAACAGTAACTATCTGTGATCTTAATCAGAAAGAGGTGAATCCATGATGAAATATGTTGCTCTCTTCTTTGCTATTCTCGCCGGAGATATAGTTGCACATTATATCTGCCGATGGATAGGCAGCAAACGATAAATAAACCAAACAAGCATGGCACACTACCACCATGCGTACCATTCAGTACACGGCGGTTTCAATGTAGAAAATCTCCTGCTCATTACAATCATGTAATTAAAGCAGGAGATTTTTTATCTTGTTAATAATATGGTCTGACTATTATTTTACCACACGTACCTTGGAAACGCCTTCAATTGCTTTCAGCTCATCCAGTGCTTCTTTGGAGGCTGCGCTTTCCAAATCGATAAGAGTATATGCGTATTCACCTTTACTCTTATTTGTCATATCTGCAATGTTCAGACCTTCTGCACCAAGGATCTTGGTGAACTGGCTGATCATGTTCGGGATATTTTTGTGGCAGATGGCGATACGTCCTACTGCTACGCAGGTTCCCATGTCGCAGTTCGGGAAGTTTACAGAGTTCTTGATATTTCCGTTCTCGAGGAAATCTCTGACTTCTTTTACAGCCATTACCGCACAGTTTTCTTCGGATTCTTCTGTAGATGCTCCAAGGTGTGGAGTTACCAGGATTCCCTTATGTCCTGCTACTGTATGGTTTGCAAAGTCTGTCACATATTTCTTTACTTTTCCGCTGTCTAATGCTTCGATCAGAGCATCCTCATCAACCAGAAGATCACGGGCAAAGTTCAGAAGTACTACGCCGTCTTTCATCTTGTCTAATGCTTCTTTGTTGATCATCTCTTTTGTGCTGTCAAGAAGAGGTACATGGATGGTGATGTAATCACACTGGGAATAAATCTCATCCAGGCTCTTGATATGTTTGATGGTGCGGGAAAGATTCCATGCAGCATCAATAGAAATGTATGGGTCATATCCGTATACTTCCATTCCAAGTGCAGAAGCAGCGTTTGCCACCATTGCTCCGATGGCACCAAGACCGATGATACCCAGCTTCTTGCCCATGATCTCGCATCCTGCAAACTGCTTCTTCTGCTTCTCAGCAAGTTTATCGATGTCTTCCTGGTCTTTCTCTTTGGCAACCCATTCGATACCGCCTACGATATCACGGGAAGCAAGGAGCATACCTGCAAGTACAAGCTCTTTTACACCGTTTGCATTGGCGCCCGGTGTATTGAATACTACCACACCTTTTTCTGCACAGTCCTTTACAGGAATATTGTTGACACCTGCACCTGCACGTGCGATTACCTTTACGCTCTCAGGAAGCTCCATGTCATGCATTTTTGCACTTCTTACAAGGACTGCATCACACTCCTGCAGATCTTCGCTTTTCTTATATTCTTCATCAAATAATCCCAGACCTTTTTCTGCAATGGGATTCAGGCAATGATACTGAAACATTATGCATTCTCCTCCTCAAACTTCTTCATGAAAGCAATCAGTGCTTCCACACCTTCTTTTGGCATAGCGTTGTAGATGCTTGCACGCATACCGCCCACTGTACGGTGTCCCTTTAAGTTTACAAGTCCTGCCTCTTTTGCTTCTTTTACAAATTTGGCATCCATGTCCTTGTCACCTGTTACGAATGGTACATTCATGAGAGAACGGTCTTCCGGTACAACAGTTCCTTTGAAAAGCTTGCTCTGATCAAGGAAATCATAGAGGATTTTCGCTTTCTCAATGTTACGTCTCTGCATTTCTTCCAGGCCGCCCATTTTCTTCAGCCATTTGAAGACCTTACCGCATACATAGATGCAGTAGCAGTTTGGAGTATTGTAAAGAGAACCTGCGTCTGCCTGTGTTTTGAATTTCAGCATAGTAGGTGTTCCTTCCAGAACATCGTCTGTGATCAGATCTTCGCGGATAATGGAGATTACCATACCAGCAGGTCCGATATTCTTCTGTACACCGCCATAGATGATGCCATATTTGGATACATCAACAGGCTCAGATAAGAAGCAGGAGGAAACATCTGCTACCAGAGTTTTTCCTTTTGTGTTGGGAAGCTTCTTGAATTTTGTTCCGTAGATTGTGTTGTTTTCGCAAATGTATACATAGTCTGCATCCGGGCTGATCGGAAGGTCGCTGCAGTCAGGAATATAGGAGAAAGTCTTATCCTCGGAAGAAGCGATCTTGTTTGCTTTTCCATATTTCTGTGCTTCCTGGTATGCTTTCTTTGCCCACTGTCCTGTTACAATGTAATCAGCTACCTTGTTCTTCATAAGGTTCATAGGGATTGCTGCGAACTGCTGGGAAGCTCCGCCCTGAAGGAATAATACCTTATAGTTATCCGGAATCTTCATCAGGTCACGGAGATCCTGTTCTGCTTCGTCAATAATCTTCTGGAAATCAGCACTTCTGTGGCTCATTTCCATTACAGACATACCAGTTCCCTGATAGTCCATCATCTCCTCTGCAACTTCTTTCAGTACCTCTTCCGGCAGTACAGCCGGTCCTGCGGAAAAATTATACACTCTGCTCATTGTTTTTCATATCCTCCTCATCAAAAATATCATCAATGCTTGCGCCTGCCGGTACCATCGGGAATACGCTGAGATCCTGATCGATCATACAGTCAAGTACGATAGGTCCCGGACATGCCAGAGCCTCTTTTAATGCAGGCTCTACCTCTTCCATCTTTGTGATACGGATTGCTTTTGCTCCCATGGCTTCTGCCAGTTTCACAAAATCTACTGCATCATTTAAAATTGTATGGGAATATCTGTGGTCATAGAACAAGGTCTGCCACTGACGTACCATTCCCAGTACATGATTGTTCAATACGATTTCAATTAAAGGTCTGCCACAGCGGACTGCTGTTGCGATCTCATTCATATTCATACGGAAGCAGCCGTCACCTGCAATGTTTACCACTGTCTTGTCCGGTCTTCCCATCTTGGCACCGATGGCTGCACCAAGTCCATATCCCATAGTTCCCAGGCCACCGGAAGAAAGGAAGGTTCTTGGCTCTTTGTATTTAAAATACTGAGCTGCCCACATCTGGTTCTGTCCAACCTCTGTTGTGATGATGGCATCTCCCTTTGTCAGTTCGTACAGCTTTTCAATAATGTATGGGCCTGTAAGCTGGGAATGATCATATCTTAACGGATATTTTTCCTTCAGTTCACTGATATGTGCAGTCCATTCCGAATGTCTCATTTCTGGAACCTCTGCCAGAATACGTTTGAGAACTTCTTTCTCATCTCCTACCACACTTGCATCTACTACGATGTTCTTGTTAATCTCTGCAGCATCTACGTCAATCTGGAGAATCTTCGCATTCTTTGCAAAGGTCTTTGTGTTTCCTGTGACACGATCACTGAATCTGGCTCCTAGCACGATCAGGAGATCGCAGCCTGAGACACCAAGATTGGAAGTTTTGGTCCCATGCATTCCAAGCATTCCTGTGTACAGAGGATCTTCTCCGGAAAATCCCCCCTTACCCATAAGACTGTCACATACAGGAGCGTCGATTCTGTGAGCAAGCTCTGTCACTTCTCTGGATGCCTCTGAGATAATCGTGCCGCCGCCTGTAAAAATAAATGGTCTCTTCGCTTCTTTGATCATCTGTACTGCAGTTGCAATGTCTTCGTCTTTGATGGTGTCTGTTTTCGGTGTGATCTCAGCAGGAGCGCAGGCAGTATATTCATATTTCGCACCTGTCACATCCTTGGTCACATCTACAAGCACAGGACCGGGACGTCCGCTCTTTGCAATATAGAATGCTCTGCGTACAGTGTCTGCCAGAGTAGTAATGTCTTTTACGATAAAGCTGTGCTTTGTAATAGGCATTACAATTCCTGTAATATCAACCTCCTGGAAAGAATCCTTTCCGAGCAGCGGTGTTCCTACATTACATGTGATTGCCACCATTGGTACGGAATCCATATATGCGGTAGCGATTCCTGTTACCAGATTGGTAGCTCCGGGACCGGAAGTTGCGAGACACACGCCGACTTTACCGGTTGCTCTTGCGTATCCGTCTGCTGCATGGGATGCTCCCTGCTCATGGGAGGTCAGTACATGTGTGATCTGGTCTTTATATTCATAGAGGGCGTCATATACATTCAGGATGGCACCGCCCGGATATCCGAATACAGTGTCAACGCCCTGTTCTTTTAAACATTCAACGATGATTTCAGCACCTGTAAGCTGCATCTTTACGTATCCTCCTAACTTTTCAGGCAGGAATCACAGGTTATGCCGCAATTCCCGCCGGGTACTTGTTCATCTTTATTTTGCTTTTGGTACCTCAAGGATTGCTCCTCTGTTTCCGGAGGTTACCATGGCAGCATATCTTGCAAGATATCCTGTTGTTACCTTTGGCTCACGAGGCTGCCATTTTGCTTTTCTTGCCTGCATTTCTTCATCGGAAACCTTGATCTCCAGTTTCAGTTCCGGAATGTTGATGCTGATGATATCGCCCTCTTCAACAAGTGCGATCGGTCCACCGACTGCTGCTTCCGGTGATACGTGTCCGATGGATGCTCCTCTGGATGCACCGCTGAAACGTCCGTCTGTGATCAGGGCTACAGAAGATCCCAGTCCCATACCTGCGATTGCAGATGTAGGGTTCAGCATTTCTCTCATACCAGGACCGCCTTTCGGTCCTTCGTAACGGATCACTACTACGTCACCCTCTACGATCTTGCCGCCTTTGATAGCTGCGATTGCGTCTTCTTCACAGTCAAAGACTCTTGCAGGTCCTTCATGGACCATCATCTCTTCTACAACTGCAGAACGTTTTACAACACCGCCGTCCGGCGCAAGGTTACCTTTAAGTACTGCAAGTCCACCTGTCTGGCTGTATGGATTGTCGATTGGTCTGATAACTTCAGGATTTAAGTTTACACAGTCTTTGATGTTCTCGCCTACTGTCTTGCCTGTAACTGTCATGCACTCAGTATGAAGGAGTCCCTTCTTATTCAGTTCGTTCATAACTGCATATACACCGCCTGCTTCGTTCAGGTCTTCTATGTATGTAGGGCCTGCAGGTGCAAGGTGACAGAGGTTTGGAGTCTTTGCGCTAATCTCGTTTGCAAAGCTGATATCAAAGTCCATTCCGATCTCATGAGCGATAGCCGGAAGGTGAAGCATACTGTTTGTGGAGCATCCGAGTGCCATGTCTACTGTCAGGGCATTGAGGATTGCCTCTTTTGTCATGATATCTCTTGGACGGATGTTCTTTCTGTACATTTCCATAACCTGCATACCTGCATGTTTTGCAAGACGGATACGCTCGGAATATACAGCAGGGATGGTTCCGTTTCCTTTCAGACCCATACCAAGAACCTCTGTCAGACAGTTCATGGAGTTTGCTGTGTACATACCGGAACAGGATCCGCATGTAGGACATGTTTTCATTTCGCATTCTGTCAGTCCGTCTTCATCAAGCTTGCCTGCTGCGTAAGCACCTACTGCCTCGAACATACTGGAAAGGCTTGTCTTGTGTCCGTTCAGATGTCCGGCAAGCATTGGGCCGCCGCTTACAAATACAGTAGGAACATTCAGTCTGGCTGCTGCCATCAGAAGTCCGGGTACGTTCTTGTCACAGTTTGGAATCATTACCAGTGCATCAAACTGATGTGCCATTGCCATTGCTTCTGTGGAATCTGCGATCAGGTCTCTGGTAACCAGAGAATATTTCATTCCAACGTGTCCCATTGCAATACCGTCGCATACTGCGATTGCCGGGAACATAACAGGTGTACCGCCTGCCATTGCCACACCAAGCTTAACTGCCTGTGTGATCTTGTCAAGGTTCATATGACCCGGTACAATTTCATTGTAAGAACTTACGATACCTACCAGAGGTCTGTCCATTTCTTCTTTTGTCATTCCAAGAGCATTAAACAGGGAACGGTGAGGTGCCTGCTGTGTGCCTGTTTTTACTGCATCACTTCTCATTGTTTTATTTCCTCTTTTCTTACTGTTTTATTTATTTTTAATGATTCAACCGAAATTCCTGACTCCGTAATCTGCCTGCGCCGACTGAATCCTCTTAATATCAATTCTTACAGAGCTGCTGCGATCAGATCGCCCATCTCTTTTGTTCCTACAAGCTTGCATCCCTCTGACATAATATCACCTGTGCGGTATCCCTCTGTCAGGACTTTCTGCACTGCTGCTTCCACTGCATCTGCTTCTTTATCCATATCAAGGGAGAAGCGGAGCATCATTGCTGCGGAAAGAATGGTTGCGATAGGGTTTGCCTTATCCTGTCCTGCAATATCAGGTGCGGAACCATGGCTTGGCTCATAGAGACCGAATTTTGTCTCATTTAAGCTTGCAGATGAAAGCATTCCGATGGAGCCTGTTACCATACTTGCCTCGTCTGAAAGGATATCTCCGAACATATTCTCTGTCAGGATAACATCGAACTGTTTTGGATCACGTACAAGCTGCATTGCGCAGTTGTCAACCAGCATATGCTCTAAGGTAACATCCGGATAGTCTTTGGCAACTTCCTCTACCACTTTTCTCCAGAGTCTGGAAGAATCCAGAACATTTGCCTTATCTACGCTTGTTACTTTATTTCTTCTCTTACGTGCGATCTCAAATGCTTTGATGGCAATACGGCGGATTTCGTTTTCATTATAGGAAAGTGTATCAATTGCTTTCTTCACACCATTCTCTTCAATAGTCTGACGTTCTCCGAAATACAGACCGCCTGTAAGCTCACGTACAATGATCATGTCAAATCCGTCTCCGATGATCTCATCGCGGAGAGGGCAGGCTTTTCTCAGCTCATTGTAAAGGTAAGCCGGTCTTAAGTTTGCAAAAAGATTTAATGCCTTACGGATTGCAAGAAGTCCTGCTTCCGGGCGTTTGGACGGCTCAAGCTTATACCATGGAGAAGTTTTTGCATCTCCGCCAATAGAGCCCATCAGTACGGCGTCTGATGATTTGGCAGTGGCAATTGCCTCATCAGTAAGGGGTACGCCGTGTACATCGATGGATGCGCCGCCTAACAGAACTTCTGAATAGGAAAAGCTGTGTCCATATTTCTCGCATACCTTGTCCAGTACTTTCTTTGCTTCTCTTACGATTTCCGGTCCGATTCCGTCGCCGGGGATCAATGCAATCTTATAATCCATAATAATTTCCTCCAAAAATACTCTAATTGCGTAATTGTTATTATAATAACGCACTTTCCGACAGATTTCAACCTATTAAAGTGAAAAAATACAAAAGTGCCAATCAAAAAAGCAGAACCACAGTCATCACTGACTATGTGTTCTGCTTTTTATCATTTCTCTTTCATTATTCGGCAGCGCTTCCGGCTTTTCTCAACTTCAGCGATTGCCTGTTTTCTCATAGGAATACGGCAGTTTTTGTTATTACCGAATTCTACGATCACATCTTCTTCTGTCATATCAATGACAACTCCATAAAAGCCGCCGGTAGTAACAATGCTGTCGCCAACCTCCATGTCATTTAACATTGCCTGAAGTCTCTTCTGCTCTTTTTTCTGAGGGCGAAGCATTAAGAAGTACATAATTCCGAACAGTACTACCATCCAGACAATAGCGCCAACCATACCCATTCCGCTTGATGCGTTCATTTTGATTCCTCCTGTAACTTTTCCTGTTATTCTGCATATTTGCAGTCCATCATGTATTCACAGACCGTCCTGACGGCTGCTCATACTGAAGAGCTGCTTTGCGATCCACTTATAATCTCCGTTACCTTCTGTATGAAATCTTGTTTTCATGCATAACAATCTGATTAAAGCGTCACTACACATCATACACAAAAAAACGCTTTACTTCAAGAGTTTTTGGCATATTTAATAATTATTTTATATACAGATTATCTTTTCGAGTTAATTTTTCCCTCTTCAAAGCCTTCCAGCCGCATTTTCTTATATTCTGCGAAGTTTCCTGCATCAAGAGCATCTCGGATCTCTTCCATCATATGATTATAGAAATACAGATTGTGAAGTACACAGAGGCGCATTCCCAGCATTTCCTTTGCTTTCAGAAGATGACGGATATAGGCTCTGCTGTAATGCTGGCATGCAGGACACTGACAGCCTTCTTCGATAGGACGTGTGTCCAGTTCATATTTTGCATTGAACAGATTCATCTTTCCATGATTGGTATATACATGTCCATGGCGGCCGTTACGGCTTGGATATACGCAGTCAAAGAAATCAATTCCACGTTCAACACCTTCCAGGATATTTGCCGGTGTTCCCACGCCCATCAGGTAAGTAGGTTTGTTCTGAGGAAGATAAGGGACTACCGCATCCAGGATCCTGTACATCTCTTCATGGGTTTCTCCAACTGCCAGACCGCCGACAGCATAGCCATCCAGATCCATTTCAGAGATCGCTTTGGCATGCTCAATGCGGATATCTTCATAAACAGCACCCTGGTTGATTCCAAACAGAAGCTGTTCTTTGTTAATGGTATCCGGCAGACTGTTCAGTCTCGCCATTTCCGCTTTACAGCGGGCAAGCCATCTTGTGGTCCTGTCTACAGATTTCTGCACATAATCCCTGTCAGCCACACTGCTGGGACATTCATCAAATGCCATGGCAATGGTGGAGGCAAGATTGGATTGGATCTGCATACTCTCTTCCGGTCCCATAAAGATCTTATGCCCGTCAATATGGGAATTAAAATAAACCCCCTCTTCTTTGATCTTTCTCAGCTTTGCAAGGGAAAATACCTGGAATCCGCCTGAGTCTGTAAGGATTGGTTTGTCCCATACCATAAATTTATGAAGGCCGCCTAACTGCTTTACTATTTTATCACCCGGACGCACATGAAGATGATAAGTATTTGATAATTCTACCTGTGTTCCGATCTGCTGTAAATCCATGGTGGATACAGCGCCTTTAATCGCACCGATCGTTCCCACATTCATAAAAACAGGAGTCTGGATCGTACCATGCACTGTATGAAATTCTGCACGCTTGGCACGGCCTTCTGTTTTAAGAAGTTTATATTCTGCCATTTTTTCTCTCCTCTTGATAAAAATCACTTTTTCTATTATATCCCGAAATAGCTGAATTTTCAACTGCAAATAAGGTAATCATTGGTAAACTTTCATATTGTCTTTTCCAGACCATTAGCGTATAATATTACGGAATATTCCATATCTGGAAACAGATATTTAATAGGAAAGAACAGGATAGATTTTTACTGTTTACTTCGTGTCCGGCAACACGCTTTGCATGATATCAGCAGCAAACAGTAAAGAAAATGTTACTGTTCACTCCGTTCTCAGTAACGTAGCCAAAATTCATTCCAGATTGCCTGCGGCAATGGAATTTTGGCTTGTATGTCTCGGGATTTTGGCATATTCATGCCAAAACACTTCGCGGGATAGTGGTGTGTGAACAGTAACAGGAAAATTTCAATTTTGTTTATATACAATACGAGGAGGCTTGAATTTACTTTATGAATTACAAAACACTTGGAATTGACATTGGTTCCACTACTGTAAAGATCGCGATCTTAGATGAGAATGAAAATCTCATTTTCGCGGATTACAAGCGTCATTTTGCGAACATTCAGGAAACCCTTGCAGACCTTCTTCAGGAGGCCTTTGACCAGTATGGCGAGATGACTCTCCATCCTGTGATCACAGGTTCCGGCGGTCTGACCCTTGCCAACCATCTGGGCGTTCCTTTTACCCAGGAGGTTATTGCAGTTTCTACTTCTCTGCAGAAGCTGGCACCAAAGACAGATGTTGCCATCGAGCTTGGTGGTGAGGATGCCAAGATCATTTATTTCGAAAACGGAAACGTAGAACAGCGTATGAACGGTATCTGTGCAGGCGGTACCGGTTCTTTCATCGACCAGATGGCTTCTCTTCTCCAGACAGATGCCACAGGTCTGAATGAATATGCCAAAGATTACAAAGCGCTCTACCCGATTGCTGCCCGCTGCGGTGTTTTCGCCAAAACGGATATCCAGCCGCTGATCAATGACGGTGCAACCAAACCGGATCTGTCAGCTTCTATTTTCCAGGCAGTTGTAAACCAGACCATCTCCGGTCTTGCCTGTGGAAAACCCATCCGTGGACATGTTGCATTCCTGGGTGGTCCGCTTCACTTCCTGTCCGAACTGAGAGAATCCTTTATCCGTACTTTGAAGCTGGATGAGGAACACACCATCATTCCGGAGAACTCCCATCTTTTTGCAGCCATTGGTTCTGCATTAAATGCAAAAGAAGACAGCTCCATTTCCCTGACAGAAATGAAAGACAGACTCCGCAATTCCATTAAGCTGGATTTTGAAGTAGAACGTATGGAACCACTTTTCGCTTCTCAGGAAGAATACGATGCATTTGCAAAACGTCAGAGTTCCTACAAAGTAAAAACAGGAGATCTGGCTACATATAAAGGAAACTGCTATCTGGGTATTGATGCAGGTTCCACCACAACCAAAACTGCACTGGTAGGCGAAGATGGAACACTTCTCTATTCCTTTTACAGCAGCAACAACGGAAACCCGTTAAAAACTACCATCCGTTCTATTAAAGAAATCTATGAACTGCTTCCCAAAGACGCAAAGATCGCTTATTCCTGTTCTACAGGTTACGGCGAGGCTCTGATTAAGGCTGCTCTGATCCTGGATGAGGGCGAGGTTGAGACCGTATCCCATTACTATGCAGCAGCGTTTTTTGACCCGGAGGTAGACTGTATCCTGGATATCGGCGGACAGGATATGAAATGTATCAAGATCCGCAACAAGACCGTTGACAGCGTACAGTTAAATGAAGCATGCTCCTCCGGATGCGGTTCCTTTATTGAAACCTTTGCCAAATCCCTGAATTATACAGTACAGGATTTCGCAAAAGCTGCTGTTTTTGCACAGCATCCTATAGATCTTGGTACCAGATGTACTGTTTTCATGAATTCCAAGGTAAAGCAGGCACAGAAAGAAGGAGCTGAGGTATCCGATATTTCCGCAGGTCTTGCTTACTCTGTTATCAAAAATGCACTCTATAAGGTTATTAAGGTTTCTGATGCTTCCGAACTTGGCAGACACATCGTTGTACAGGGTGGTACCTTCTACAATGATGCGGTTCTTCGAAGCTTCGAAAAGATTGCAGGCTGCGAAGCCATCCGTCCGGATATTGCCGGAATCATGGGTGCCTTCGGTGCCGCACTGATTGCCCGTGAACGCCATCAGGAAGGCGCAGAAACGACTATGCTCTCCATTGATAAGATCAACGAGCTGAAATATACAACTTCTATGGCAAACTGTCGTGGATGTACCAATAACTGCCGTCTGACTATCAACAAATTCTCCGGCGGCCGCCAGTATGTAAGCGGTAACCGCTGTGAACGCGGTATCGGTAAGGAAAAGAACAAAGATCATATTCCGAATCTTTATGAATATAAATATAAGCGTATTTTCTCCTACGCACCGCTTACTGCTGATAAGGCAACGCGAGGTAAAGTAGGTATCCCCCGTGTTCTGAACATGTTTGAGAATTATCCTTTCTGGTATACTTTCTTTACAGAACTGAAGTATGAGGTTGTTCTCTCTCCTACTTCCACCAGAAAGATTTACGAGCTGGGTATTGAGTCCATTCCAAGTGAGTCCGAATGCTACCCTGCCAAGCTCGCACATGGCCATGTAACCTGGCTGATCCGCAATGGCGTGAAATTTATTTTCTACCCATGTATCCCATATGAACGTAACGAATTCCCGGATGCAGTCAACCACTATAACTGCCCGATCGTTACCTCATATGCCGAAAATATCAAGAATAACGTAGACGAATTAAACGATCCGTCCATTACCTTCCGCAATCCGTTCCTTGCATTTACTTCTGAGGAAATTCTGGCAAATCGTCTGGTAGAGGAATTTAAGGATATCCCGGCAGAAGAAGTCAAAGCTGCTGTGCATAAGGGCTGGGAGGAAATGGCTGCTGCACGCCGCGATGTACAGAAAAAAGGGGAAGAAACCCTGAAATATCTGGAAGATACAGGACGCCATGGTATTGTCCTTGCAGGACGCCCATACCATATTGACCCGGAAATCCATCATGGTATCCCGGATCTGATCAACAGCTATGGTATTGCCGTACTTACTGAGGATTCCATCTCTCATCTGGCACCTGTGGAACGCCCGATCCGCGTCAATGACCAGTGGATGTACCACTCCAGACTGTATGCTGCTGCAAACTATGTAAAGACACGCGATGACCTGGATCTGATCCAGCTCAACTCTTTTGGATGTGGTCTGGATGCAGTTACTACTGACGAGGTTTATGAAATCCTTGACGGAAGTGACAAAATCTATACCTGCTTAAAGATTGACGAGGTAAATAACCTTGGTGCTGCAAGAATCCGTATCCGTTCCCTGATCGCAGCGATCCGCGCGAAGAAAGCACAGGGACAGAAACGTACTGTCAAACCTGCTTCCATTGATAAAGTATCCTTTACAAAGGAAATGAGAAAGGACTATACCATCCTCTGCCCGCAGATGTCACCGTTCCATTTCAGCCTCCTGCAGGCAGCATTCAATTCCTGCGGATACAACCTGGAGGTGCTTCCGAATGACAATAAGCATGCAGTGGATGTTGGTCTGAAGTATGTAAACAATGACGCCTGCTATCCGTCTCTGATCGTTGTGGGACAGATCATGGATGCTCTGCTTTCCGGTAAATATGACCTGAACAAAACGGCCGTTGTCATGTCCCAGACAGGTGGCGGATGTCGTGCTTCCAACTATATCGCATTTATACGACGCGCATTAAAGAAAGCCGGTATGGAACAGATTCCGGTTATCTCTGTTAACTTAAGCGGTCTGGAAAGCAATCCCGGATTCAAACTTACGCTTCCATTAGTGAAGAAAGTTGCTTACGGTGCCGTATTCGGAGATATCCTGATGAAATGCGTATATCGTATGCGTCCTTATGAACTGGAAGAGGGAATCGTAAACAGGAAACATAAAATCTGGGAACAGCGTGTGATCTCTTTCTTAAGCGGAAGCAGTATCAGCCACGGCCAGTTTAAAAAAATGTGCCGCGAAATGGTTCATGAATTTGATACCATTCCGATCAGTGATGTGAAGAAGCCTCGTGTCGGCATCGTAGGTGAGATCCTTGTCAAGTTCCTGCCTGCTGCAAATAATCATCTGGCAGAGCTTCTGGAATCTGAAGGCGCTGAGGCAGTTGTACCGGATCTGATCGATTTCATGTGCTACTGCTTCTATAATCAGAACTTTAAGGTAGAAAATCTTGGATTCAAGAAGTCCAAGGCAACCATGGCAAACTGGGGAATCAAAGCAATCGAATGGGTGAGAAAGCCTGCAAGCGAAGCTCTTGCACAGAGCCGCCATTTTGCACCGCCTGCTGATATCAGAGATCTGGCAAAAATGGCATCTCCGATCGTTTCCACCGGAAACCAGACAGGTGAGGGATGGTTTCTGACAGGTGAGATGATGGAACTGATCCATGGAGATGTTCCGAATATTGTTTGTATCCAGCCTTTCGGATGTCTGCCGAACCACATTGTAGGTAAGGGTGTTATCAAAGAAATCCGCAGAGAATATCCGACAGCCAATATTGTAGCCATCGACTATGATCCGGGTGCAAGTGAAGTTAACCAGCTCAACCGAATCAAACTGATGCTCTCCACAGCCCAGAAAAACCTGAAAAAAGTAGAAGAAAAAAATGCATAAATAATACCGTAATGGATATATTGCAATGTATTTTACCTTGCAATATATCCGCCTTAGAGCGTGTCTGAAAAATGCTTTACGCAAGATGTGCGTCACAATTTGTGGGAGATTTTGTTCGGATGAGGGCGTCGTAGTGGACTACGACAACCGAATTCGGACAAAATATACCGCAAAGCATTTTTCAAACGCGCTCAAAAAAGAGTTATATTTCAGAAATACATTTAAACCATGAAATATAACTCTTTTATTTTTTATAACTTCTGTTTTTATAACTTCTGTTTTTTAATTATTCTGCCAGAACGGAAGTTTCTCTGCAATCCTTATCAGATAGCTTCCGCCCGGAATTCTTCTAAGCTGTGATTCTGACGGCTTGCTGATAATCAGGTAAGCAAACAGATAAACAACCGCAGCAACAGGAATGGAAACGATCAGACAAATGAAATTGGATTTTACAAAAATGTTCAGTCCATAGCAGATACAGCCTGCAACAATTCCCATGGGAACAGATGCAAGAACAGGATACAGATATCCTTCTTTCCATGGATTCTTATACTGCAGATATTTCTTCATGGCTCTGTCATTTAACACACATACAACCACAGAATAGATCACCATTGCGATCAGCAGTGCGTAAACTCCAAGGTTTGTAGTAAACAGCAACACTACCACTACCACAATATCCACAACCAGTGCGATTGCTGCCGTAATCACCGGAATCCTCTGCTGTCCGATTGCCTGCAGAACTCCATTGGAAATATTTGACATTCCATTGAGCAGGATTGAAAAAGAACCAAGGATCAGCAGGTTGGCTGCCAGTCCTGTGGAATTTCCGTAAAGCAAAAATACAATCGGCTGTGCAAGCACTGCCAGTCCCATGGCACATGGGGCGGAAACTACCATAGAAAGCTGTACGGTCTGGTCAATGCACTCTCTGGTCGCTTCAATGTCTCCGGTGGCATACAGAGCGGAAACTTCCGGAATCATGGAAGTAGGTGCCGTACTGGACAGCGTCAGAGGAATATTAATAATTGTCATAAAGTAAGTAGCATACTCTGCATATAAAATACCAATCTGTGCCGCATCTCCACCTCTTCTTCCCAGAATATCCGAGAAAAGATACCCATTGATATAAGCATTTACATTATAAACAAAGGCGCTGAGAATGATCGGCGAAACAACCAGGATGATCACACGAAAAATCTCTTTGTAGGACTCTTCCTGGTGTCTGTGATCTCTCTCTACCCGGTGCAGGATTTTTCTGCGGTTTACACCATACACCAGAAGCATGAATGCCAATGCAGTCACCACTCCGGCTCCGGTTCCTACTGTGGAACCTGCTGCCCCCCATTTTGCAATGCTGTTCTCTGTTCCATCTGAGAATGCATTGATAAATCCCCATGCAGCCAGAAGGCTGACTGCCGCATTAAATATCTGCTCAATAATCTGGGAGATAGATGTTGGCATCATATTTCTGTATGCCTGAAAATATCCTCTGAATACTCCAAGGATACCAGACAAAAAAATCGTCGGAGCCAGAATCTGAAGTGCCGGAATTGCATCCTTCTGATTCTGAGGGATGATCAGCCCTGCTCCAAAGAGACAGAATAAACCGACCACTCCGCCAATCACCATGGCATAGATCATGGCACCCTTAAAGAACTTATGTGCATTTCTGTAATCCTTCAGAGCAATACGCTCGGAGATCAGCTTGGATACCGCCTGTGGAATACTAAAGGATGCGATCATCAGAAGGATCATATAGGCATTCTGTGCAAGACTTGTATAGCCCATTCCAAGGCTTCCGATAATATTGGAAAGGGGACTCTTGTACAGAAGACCGATCACCTTGGAGATCATAGCTGCAATCATCAGAAAGGATGCATTTTTTACTAAATTGTTTTTCTGATTCATGTTATCACTGTGTGTCTTTTACCTGACTACACATTACCTCTTTTCTTATATATTTTCTATCTGCCAGTCGATTGGTTCCAGACCATTGGCAACAAGAAATTCGTTTGTTTTACTGAAATGTTTACATCCGAAAAATCCCCTGTAAGCAGACAGAGGACTTGGATGAGGTGCCTCCAGAATCAGATGCTTCGGATTATTCAGCATGGATTTTTTCATCTGCGCCGGACGTCCCCATAGCAGAAATACAATAGGACGGTCCTGCTCATTCAGAACCTGGATCGCAGCATCCGTAAACTGCTCCCAGCCAATTCCCCTGTGTGAATTTGCCTGATGAGCACGTACAGTCAAAACTGTGTTCAGAAGAAGCACCCCCTGCTTTGCCCACTTCTCCAGATAACCATTATTGGGGATATAACATCCGCAATCATCATGAAGCTCCTGATAAATATTCACCAGAGACGGTGGCGTCTCCACTCCTCTCTTTACGGAAAAACAAAGCCCATGAGCCTGCCCGTCATTATGATAGGGATCCTGACCCAGAATCACTACCTTCACTTCATTCAACGGTGTAAAATGAAATGCATTAAACAGATCATCCGCAGGAGGAAAAATCTTCCTGGTCTGATATTCTGTCATCACCGTTTTATATAATTTCGCATAATACGGCTGGTGAAACTCTCCCTTCAGGGCTTCCAGCCAGTCACCTGAAATTGCTGACATACCTTATCCTTCACCTCTTATATTTTTCGTGGTCATCGTCTGACAGAAATTCCCCTGTCAGACAGATAATCCTTCACCTGAGAAATCTCCAGTTCTTTATAATGGAACAAAGACGCAGCCAGTGCAGCATCTGCTCCCCCTTCGGTCAGTGCATCATAAAAATGCTCCAGTGTACCTGCACCGCCTGATGCGATCACAGGAATGGAGACAGCATCAGCAATTGCTCTGGTAAGAGCCAGATCATATCCTGCTTTTGTACCGTCACAGTCCATACTTGTGAGAAGGATTTCCCCTGCACCCAGAGCTTCCACTTTCTTTGCCCACTCTATGGCATCAATCCCTGTATCCAGTCTTCCGCCATGTTTGTAAATATTCCATCCGCCGTCTTCTCTGCGCTTGGCATCAATAGCCACAACTACGCACTGGCTTCCAAACTTGTCAGCCGCCTCACTGATCAGTTCCGGTCTGTCAATTGCTGCAGAATTTACGGAAATCTTATCTGCTCCTTCTCTCAGCAGTTTCTTAAAATCATCTACAGTACGGATACCGCCGCCTACTGTAAACGGGATAAATACATTGGCAGCAACCCGTCTTACCATGTCAACTACCGTATCTCTCTGTTCGCAGGATGCTGTAATATCGAGAAACACCAGTTCATCTGCTCCTGCTGCATCATAGGCTTTGGCAATCTCCACCGGATCACCCGCATCGCGAAGCTGCACAAAATTTACGCCCTTTACCACACGTCCGTTATTTACATCCAGGCAGGGAATAATTCTCTTTGTAAACATTTTATTTTCCCTCCTTCTCAGTATTGCCGTCTTTTCCCACAGCAGCAAAATTTTCAAGTATCTTCAGTCCCCATTTGCTGCTCTTTTCCGGATGGAACTGGCAGGCAAATACATTGTCCTTTTCTACGGAAGCATGAATACAGGTGCTGTATTCTGTAGTAGCCTTTACAATCTCAGGCTCCTCTGCCTGCAGATAATAAGAATGCACAAAATATACATAGGTCTGTTCCGGGATTCCCTGAAACAGTCTGCCATTATTCTGAAAATGCAGGGAATTCCATCCCATATGTGGAATCTTAAGCCCGGGCGCAGGCGGAATCTTAACAATTTTCCCTTTCAGGATTCCAAGGCCTTCCACCCCCGGTGTCTCCTCGCTGCTTTCAAAAAGGAGCTGAAGTCCCAGGCAGATTCCAAGAAATGGCGTCTTCTTCTCTACAATCTCATGGATCACAGGTACAAGTCCGTATGTATGAAGATTCTCCATCGCCTGTCCAAAGCTTCCCACGCCCGGCAGGATTACTTTATCCGCATTTAACAAAGTCTGCGGATCGCGGGTTACTGTTGTTTCTTCCCCAAGATAATGAAGTGCTTTTTCTACACTTTTAATATTTCCGGCATCATAATCAATTATTGCAATCATGTTATCCTCCTGATGTCATTATCTGTTTTCCTCATTATGGTAATCCAAAGGTTTTCCGGATCACATGTCAGACCGGAATAAAATATCCGATCAAAACGCTCCAATACAGTATAACCCAAAAACAGACAGTTGCAAAGTGCTTTCTTTGCTTCTGTCTGTTTTTATTCCGGTCATACTACCGGTTACTGTTCACTCCGTTCACAATACCCGGATATCTTATCACTGCCTGCAATCCAGAGTGAACCAGAACTCCACGCCATTATCATAATTGCATACCCCATATTTCTGGTTCATACTCTCAATGATTGCCTTAACAATTGAAAGTCCGATACCACTTCCGCCATATTCTCTTGTCCGTGCCTTATCTACTTTGTAGAATTTATTCCAGAGATTTGGGATATCCTCTTCTGGAATCGGAGTACCTGTATTAAATACGGTTACTTTCACACAGTCCTCTTCCTGAAGAACCTTAATTTCTACTTTTCGTTCTCCGTCCAGATGGTTCAGTGCATTGCTTGTATAATTGGTCACAACCTCTTCAATCTTAAACTCATCCGCCCATACATATACAGGTTCTGTTTCTTCAAAAATCACAGTTGCTTCTTTCTGTTCGATCATAATATGCATAGAACCAAGTACACCCCTGATCAGAGATACAATGTCAAATCTTTCCATCACCGGGGCATCTTTACCGGACTCCAGCTGATTCAGCGTCAGCAGGTTTTTGACCAGCTTGTTCATCTTTGAAGCCTCATCCATAATAACTTCACAGTAAAATTCCCTGCTTTCCGGATCATCGGAAATATTTTCATTCAGCCCCTCCGCATATCCCTGGATCAATGCAATAGGAGTTTTCAGCTCATGAGAAACATTATCAAGAAATTCCTTACGCATCTCATCAATTTTAATCTTATCTTCTATGTCTTTCTGAAGCTTGTTATTAGCCGATTTCAACTCTGAGATCGTGCTCTCAAGTTTTCTGGACATTTTGTTAAAGTTATCGCCAAGTACATCAATCTCATTACCTGCCCTGCTTTGATATCTGGCATCAAAATCCAGATCAGACATCTTCTCTGATAATTTGGTCAGTTCACTGATCGGGCGGGTAATACGATTTGTCATCACAAGAATCACAATACCGCTGACCACAATTATGATTATTCCTACAATGAAGTAAAAACTGTTGGAAATAGATGCACTTTCCTTAATACTTTCCAGAGGAGAACGGATCAGGAAATAGTAACCATTATCAAACTGTCCCCAGCATTCCACATATTCCATGCCTGCAAAGCGATCATGCACCTGCCACATGGTACAGGTATCTGTCTTTTTGAGCACACGACTGTGCTGCATATCCTGATCCAGATTATTAATATACCCAAACAGCTTACTGCGGAGCATTTTTGCCATATTATTCTCTCCCCAGTAATAATAACCGCTGTTTTCCTCATTTACTATGATCCAGGTAAGGTTATTTCTGGAACTGCTCCTCTCAATCTCATCCGAAATCTCATCTGTTGCCCCTTTTTTGTCCTCTTCTATATCTGTATCATACTGCAGGATGTCATCCAGATTCATCTGAGACAACACTTCTTTTGCCTCCTCCAGCACTTCTACTTTTTTGGATACATAATATTTTTCAAGAAAAAGACCATTGATCAGAGTAATGGTAAAGATCGAAAGCAGTAACAGACATATAAACACTACTGAAATCTGATGTTGCAGAGTATGAAATTTTTTATCTGTTTTTCCGTTTCCTGTCATTCGTCTACCTCAAACTTGTATCCCATACCCCATACAGTCTTTATATATTCACCTTTATCTCCCATTTTACTTCTGAGCTTCTTAACATGGGTATCAATCGTACGGGCATCTCCAAAGTAGTCATAATTCCATACAGAATTCAGGATCTTTTCTCTGGAAAGTGCGATTCCCTGATTCTCCAGAAAATATGTCAGAAGTTCAAATTCCTTAAAGCTCAGTTCCATAGGCTTACCATCCACAGTAGCCAGATGTGCTGCTTTATCTATAACAATGCCGCCTGCTGAAATCACATCTTCAGGATTATTCTGACCTGTACGTCTCAGAATTGCCTCCACTCTTGCAACAAGGATTTTCGGACTGAATGGTTTGGAGATGTATTCATCTACCCCCAGATCAAATCCAAGAAGCTCATCTCTCTCATCACTTCTTGCAGTCAGCATAATGATCGGAACTTTTGAGTTCTTGCGAATCTCACGGCAAACTTCCCATCCATCCATCTTCGGCATCATGACATCCAGAATGATCAGTGCGATGTCCTTCTCCTCATAAAAGATATCCATAGCTTCTTCACCATTACCGGCTTCCAGTACCTGGAAATTCTTCTTTGTCAGGAAATCCTTTACCAGCTTTCTCATGCGGCTCTCATCGTCCACCACCAGGATTTTTAATGTATCCATTTGATCCCCTCCGTTTTTCTTCATTATTTTCCGAAACAGTTTTTACTTTTTATTTATACTGTTTTCCGAGTATTGTTAAAATCCACGACTGTTCAGCGCCTTTACAGCCACAGCGCAAAATCCGGGAAAATCGCCCTCAGCAACAGATTTTATCTTTCATATGGTTACTATAGCAGAGATTTATGTAAGATTTGTGAACATATGACAGAAAAATTATAAGTATTGCTGTTCACAACACCAAGCAGGCCCAAATATAAAAATCTTCTTGACAAATTCTGTTTTTATTTCTATACTGTTAATCAGTCGATATATCTTATATAATGAATGATATATCAATATTAAAAAGTGCTTTCGTCTCATCACCAGTGCTGTTTTATGAAAAAACAGCGTTGCAGACTCATTTTCAGGGCTTGTACTGGTTTCGACGGGGGCTTTGAAGTTGGGGAAGCCATCCGCAGACTCCCAGACTGCGTACCAACCGGGAAACTAAATATAAACGCAGACGAACAGTACGCGTTAGCAGCCTAATTGCTGCTCGTCAGCCCTGATGCACTCACACTTCAGGAATCTGACGTCGACCATGTGAGAAACCTTGCCGGGTAAGCTTTGCCCCGGTAGATGTATCATGAAGCTACTAAGGTTGTAAGCCTGTCGGTGGGCGTACATCCAAGGGAATGTTAAAACAGCGACTGTGATGGGAGATGCCTTAATGAATAGGCTTTCGGACGCGGGTTCAATTCCCGCCAGGTCCACTTGGCCACGACAAAGCGAACCCTGACAAATTTTGTACAGTAATTGTATATAAGAATGTCGGAATGTTAGTTGTGTCGTTGGAACGGTAAACAAAAAAGAGGGTTTTTAGCCCTCTTTTTTTGTGTCTGTTTCTCTTAATTGTAATGAGACAGCACTATTTAAGTATCCACAGTCTCAAAACATTCTCCAAACATCAGTTGGATTCCTTAGCTGACTTTTATATCTATCAGGCCTGTAGTTCAGTACTGGAATTTTTACATCATCTAAATTAAATGTATAATTGTTCTTGTCTTTGACAAACCAAAACACAAATTCATATCGTGGAGCAAATCTTTTATTTGTAGAACCACCCCAATCAAAATTCCAAATAATCAAATTTTTTAAATACATATCACGAAAGAAATCTTGTATCCAAAACGGCGGTACTATCTCGCCATCTATCAGTCTATTCTTAATATTTACCCAAATAGATCCATCATCTTTTACAACTCTCTTACACTCTGCAAAAACTCTTGAGAGCATCGTTCTATACTCATCCTCATCCATATTATCGCTGTACTTTACGCCTTTGCTCTCAAGAACCTTTCCCTTTGCAGTCTTATTTCCATACCGGATGTCGATATTATAAGGAGGCGATGTTACTACGAGGCTCACGCTTTTATTTTCAATTTGTGTCATATCTTCACTTGAACACATATATATTACATCAATATTCATATCTGTTTCTCACCTTTATGCATTTTGCATCATCCAGCGGTCACAAATCGTTTTAGAACGTCCGCTGTGCGGATAAAATCGGTCGTTGTATTACACTTACACTTCGTTGTAAATGGCAAGGGTATATCCTGCCAGACATATTCCTGCAGCTAATAATATGGCTAATACCAGGTTCACCAGAAATACCGACAGGTACCACAAAAACCTGTATCCAGGACTCTCGATTTTTTCACCTTTTTCTGGATCTTCTTTACAACGGGAATCCAAAGATGTCCTGCAAATGGGATCAACGGCAATATCGGAAAGAGAAATATCCCAACTATCAGCTTGTCGGTCCCTGAAAGGCTTACATCTGTAAGCCACGACATTGCTGTCAGGACTGAAATGATCAAATTTGCTTTTCTGTACATATCTTCTTATCCTTAATGGCAGGCAGCCTGAAGGTAACAATGATACATTTGTCCTCCGGAAACAAATATCAAAATCATCCTGCTTGTACATCGATGACCGAAATACTACAGTTAAAGATATGGTATCAGCAAGGAAATATGTTGTCCGGAAATACCCAGACCTGCCTATTTATTATATTTTTTTTGATCGATGCATTCACAGAGCACCATATTCCTTTATATCCTTAAGAGTCTCATTCCAACTTTTTGTTTCCTCTTTTATCACATTTTCTTCTTTGCCGCCAATTTGTTCAAACACAAACTTGACTTTTGTACATGATACTTCATTGAAATGAACTTCCTTTGTGCAAACATTTCTTTCTTCTATATCCCAACCTGGGAGTATTCCTTCAGCAAACCGAAGCTTAACTTTATTATCCAGCAAATCTGCTTCTGTTATTTTCCACCATGTAGACACATCTTTAAAGCCTGTGTCAAAAAACACATAGAATTCAACTGCGTATATATCGCTTAAGTCCTTTTCATCAACTGGTTTGTAATATATATCGTTTTCCTTAAAAAACGAACCATCTGTTTTTTGTACACACCGAGTAATGATTCCTTTACGTCTTTTATTTAATACAAACTTGTATTTATTGCCTTTATACACTGCTATCAATGCCGTTCGCCTCATTAAAAATTATACAGCCTTTTCGCTTATTCCTGTACTACAAGCTAGAGATGTTTGCAATGTTTTCCGCATTCTGCATCAAACTTATCCGCAGGATAATATTCCACTTTTTTATATTTTTCCTCCTCTGGCAGTCTTTCGATCACCCACATGACCATTGCTGTCTGCATATTCTCAGGATACGGGATATCATACCCAAAAGAAATCACGAGAGTACCTTTCACAAAACAACAGGCAAACGCTATAACTCCTACGCCAGCTCTTCTGAATTCCGTTATTGCGTCGAGACCCGTTTTGATCACCCTGTCATCATTACATTTCTTTATCGTGGAAAAGAACATATTTTCCTACCTCCTTTTTTGGCGGTTCTATCTTTCATAAAATTACATCCACAGAAATCCGCTTTATCGTAATCTCTACCTCCAAACTTGTAAGGGCTTCCTACGGCTTATTCCTCAGACATACGCTTAATATGCAGAAAAAAGCATTTTCTTAAAAAGCAACAGCAAAAAAAGACACCCACAGTTAATTCCGAACCCTGTGAGTGTCCAAAAACGAAAGGAATGATGATCATGGACTTTTGCTGTCCATGATTGAATTATAGACGATTTGAAGTGTCCATTATTTTGGTACGAAAAAACTAATGTAATGCAGATACCTTGTCTCAAAAAGAGCAAATCTTTTTTTTCGGATTCAGAAATCCTTGTCTATCACATATTTTCGACTTCTTTGATCAAGCTGGCCATCTCATATCGTCCCAGTTCTTCTTTTAGCTTTTCGATGTCCACACGCAGTTTCAGATCCTCAAGTCCGCAGCTGATGTCAATATCCCGCTTCATGGTCGCCAGCTTCTCACTTAAATATACCATCTCCCGGTTTGTCTTTAATGCTTTTAAAGGACTTCTGACAATCCCCAGGTATTCTTTCCAGAAACCATTCAGCTCTTTTTCCTTTTTTGCAACTCCCTCACAGTCATCGATGGCTGCATAGATCTCATCCAGGGATTTATACTCATCAACCAAAGGAGCCGCCGCGGAAGAAACACCTTTGCATCCCGGTATCCCGTCTCCAGGATCTCCGGTGATTGCCAAAAGTACCGGGATCTGCTGCGGATACACACCTTCTTCTGCATATACGATTTCCGGAGTATACTCAAACACATTTGCCGGAAGGGATTCATATACATCGTTTCCAAAAAGCCCATAAGTTTCCTTGAGCTGTTCCAGCTTATCCTTATTTACCACACGCCACATACGGGTGTATTCACTTACAACCTGGAAGTAGTCATGATCCTTGGTAAGTACATAGGTCTGAAGATCCGGTCCCTCAAACTTCTCCACCAGTGAGGCTGCATAGTCATCTGCCTCATAGTCGTCACTCATGAACACGGCACAACCGATCTCCTGAAGAAATTCCTCCATCTGGATAAACTGCTCTTTTAATGGTTTCGCGGTCTCTTTTCGGTTTGCCTTATAGAAGTCCGCTCCAAGCTCCGTCCTTCTGAACGTATCCCTGGTCTTATCAAACACAAAAGCTACATATTCCGGTTTTACCTTCTTATAGATTCCCAGTAGCGTCCGCAACATGGTAAACATGGCATTTGTGTATTTTCCATCTGAAGTATGCAGGATCTGCTCATAATGTTTTTCCTTCTCTTCTTCAGTTTTTGCAAAAAGTATGCTTTTAGGGAGATTCCCATAATAACACGTAGACAGCATGGATGAGCCGTCTATGATCAATAATTCTGGCATTTGTTTTTCCTTTCCGCGGATACCCGCTTATATTGTTTTTACCTGAGCCCCATTGTTTTCCACAAAATCAAATACTCCCGGACATCTTGTCATCCACAAACGAGCATACTCCAGTTTATGGCGGTCAAGCATGATCCGGCAGTCTTTCGTTCTCATTTTACAAAAATCAGTCTTAAAATTCTTAACACTTCCGCTTTTTGTTAATTCTGTGATCTTCTTAACATCCGTACAGCGAACAAGTTCCTCTTCCAAATTCAGAACCTGTGGCAGAAAAACAATCTTCAGTTTTCCACAGTACCGGGAGAGCAGCTCAAGATTCTTTTTTAAATTCGATGTCTGTGACACATCTGTATCAAATACCAGCACTACAGTTGTCCCCGCCTGAATAGAAAGCATCTGCGACTTAGGGATGAGATTCTGTACCACATTGAACACCTTTACTTTTCCAGGAATTAATTTCCCAGGTGTTTCTTTTAATGCAGCGATCAATTGCTGCTCGCATGGTCCTTCCACATAATATATACACTTATTCATTTCCCCACTCCATTTCCAGCTCATCCAGCAGAGAATCCTGTGGAAGTGAAGCAAATACATCATTTTCAACTGCACTGCGCAGAGAGTCTGTATTACGTTTCAGTACATCAGAAGCGGAGACTGCGGAAACCTGGTAGATTCCATCCTCCAGGTGTTTACGCAGAAATACATAGCTATGCTTTGGCAGGTTCAGATCAAGCATATCCGTATTGTGTGTCGTAAAAATCAGCTGTTCGTTTTCTCCTATACGATCCATCATGATTCCAAAAATGCGTTTTTCAATATCACTTTGGATATAGGAGAAATGTTCATCACAGTAATAAAAGCTACTTTCTCTTGTTGCCATTGCAGCAAGGAACATCGCTACATCAATCCCTTCCGCAGTACCACTGGATAAGATATCCCTGTTCAACAGTTTTCCTTCCTGGATGATGATCTCCGTCCCGCCACGTCGGATGATAAATGTATCTTTCAGGTCCTTTGAAAGTCTTACATCCTGCAGTGTAGGATCAAGCGTTCCAATTACGGCATGTAATGTTTTTAGTAAAACCTTTTTATTTGCGCCCGTAAGTTTTAATGATTTCTCTATTTCAGGGTACGCAAAACGATATTGTATATTACCCACCAGCTTTTTCAGAGGCTTTGATGTTGCCTCCACTGTTTGATCCTTAAGTTTTTTTACACATTTCTCATACGAATCCATTGTATCTATATCTGCAGTCTGATATCGGATATCAATATCCTCATTTAACGCATCAATACGAACTGCCAGTCTCTGTAAACGATAATCCCCATTCACAAAATCTATACAGAAATATCCGTTGTTATCCGCAGCCATATCAAAAAGCGGGGATGGATTTCCGTCAGATATATATCCAAATATACGGAGTAATGCTTTCCCAAGACTGGTTTTTCCAGTTGCGTTTGCTCCCATAAGGATTACTGCTTTCTTATATCGGAACCTTTCCCGTCCTTTTAGATGTTCATGCTCAATGATCGAATTAACAATCTTTTTAGGATAACTGAAATTAATATGAAAATCATCAAACCCGTAAATACCTTTTAATTCCAGATTCAGAACAATCATTTTATGTCCCTCCATTACTTCGTTTTCTGCGAATTAATAATACCATATTTAATGATGCTTTTCAATCCCAGCGGCATTACTGATCTTTCAGAAGAGTTCCTTTTTCCTCAATCCCCAGATTTTCAAAACAATACCTGGGCTTTCCAACACTTTTTCTTCCATATTCGATTGCCTCAGCCGGACAATGGCAGATACATGCCATACAGTGTGTACAGTGACTTCCCCATACAGGTTTCTTATCTTTCATTGTCACATTGTTTAACGGACAGACTTTTACACATTTTCCGCATCCAGTGCAGGTCTGATCTGTATGAAATGCCTTTGCTTTTACAAATACCGGATAAAAAACAGAGTTTACCAGACCGCTTTCCATACGTCCACCCAAACCGTATTTTCTTTCCGGCAAATGCTCCCCATGTTTGATTGCTAACACAGCTTTAGCAATAGCAGGACCTGCTGCCACAACGATTTTCTTTGCTTTCTCAACATCAGGAGCATTAAACATGGCAATGTAATTCTCCGGCATGATGATCTGTGCCGTCCCCATATGCTTTATTCCTTTTTTCTCGCTCAGTTTTCGATTATATATATCTGCGCCTCCAATACCGCTTCCACAGCTCATCACATACCAGACATTCTTCGCCCCGACAAATTCTGTCTGTCCGATCCAATCAGAAACCACGCGCGGAATCCTCCATGCATAAGTCGGTACCACCACTATCAGATTCTCTCCTGTCTTAACAGACCCGGTATTGCCCGATTTGATCCGTTCGTCCATAGAGAGCAGTTTTTCCTGCAGGCCGCCGGCAATCCTATCTGTTATATACTTACTGTTTCCTGTTCCTGAAAAATAAATAACCATGACGCATCCTCCTTATATCCAAAAGATACCACATCCGCCCCGTTTTCTCAACCTTCGCGGAAATCCTGCTCCCATACCGTTTATCCGTTTGCCATCAAGCTCACCACATATAGAAAGTCAGAAAAACACCGCGGATTTCTCTGCGGTGCTGTAGATTAATTTATTTTTTTCAAAGAACTCACAAACTCTTCCTGCTCTCTGTCTTCCAACTCTCTTTCCTGTTTCGTCTTATTTTTTGATGGTTTTGTTATTTTTATTTATTATGAGTGCAGATATGCACAGTTTGCGCTTTCATCTACTACAATATATTTATGGTTAATATCCCTTACAGCCAGTAAGGAATTATCCATCTTGTTGCTTAAGCTGTTAAAATGTATGGAGCAATCGGTATATCGTCTTATTCATCTTGGACTTCGCGTCCGTTGCCGAGACTGATAACCAGCTCCTCATTTGCAGCGTTCGTTTTATGCAGGTTGAACTGCCTTCGGTACGTTCGTGTCACACCACAGTAGATGGAATAGGCAATGAGTAAAACTGGTCTTTATCCATTGCATAATCTGATTTTAAGGAGTGACAAATTTATGAATATGAATGCAGTAGGTATTGATGTTTCCAAAGGAAAAAGCATGGTTGCTATCCTTCGTTCTTATGGTGAGATCATTTCAAAACCATTTGAAGTCAAACACACAGTCAGTGGGATTCGCTCTCTCATTGAGCAGATCCAATCCATTGATGGCGAATCTCGTATTGTCATGGAACACACCGGTCGTTATTACGAACCTCTTGTCCGTGAACTTTCGAAAGCTGACCTTTTTGTATCTGCCATAAATCCCAAACTCATCAAAGATTTTGGAGACAACTCTCTCCGCAAAGTAAAGTCCGATAAAGCGGATGCAGTAAAAATTGCACGCTATACTCTTGACAGTTGGACGGAACTCAGACAGTATAGTCTCATGGATGAAATTCGTAATCAACTGAAAACCATGAACCGCCAGTTTGATTTTTACATGAAACACAAAACCGCTATGAAAAATAATCTAATCAGCATCCTTGACCAAACTTATCCGGGAGCTAACACTTATTTTGACAGCCCTGCCCGTGAGGATGGAAGTCAAAAATGGGTTGACTTTTCAGCCACCTACTGGCATGTGGATTGTGTTCGTAAACTCTCTCTAAACGCCTTTATCGACCACTATCAAAAGTGGTGTAAACGCAGGAAGTACAACTTCAGCCGTTCAAAAGCTGTTGAAATCTATGAAGCATCTAAGGAGCTTGTTTCTATACTTCCAAAAGACGATCTGACAAAGTTAATCATCAAACAGGCTGTAGAACAATTAAATACGGCTTCACAGACTGTGGAACAGCTTCGTACCATGATGAATGAGGCTGCTTCTAAACTGCCGGAATACCCTGTTGTCATGGCTATGAAAGGTGTAGGTAAATCGCTTGGTCCACAGCTTATGGCAGAGATTGGTGATGTCTCCCGATTTACCCACAAAGGAGCCATTACAGCCTTTGCAGGCGTTGATCCCGGTGTAAATGAATCCGGTTCATATGAGCAGAAAAGCGTTCCTGCTTCCAAGCGCGGTTCCAGTACTCTTCGTAAGACTCTGTTTCAAGTCATGGATGTTCTCATCAAAACAAAGCCACAGGATGATCCTGTCTACTTGTTTATGGATAAGAAACGAGCACAAGGAAAGCCTTATTACGTCTACATGACAGCCGGTGCGAATAAGTTTCTTCGCATCTACTATGGTCGAGTGAAAGAATATCTGTCTTCACTCCCAGAATAAATATCTCGTCAATACCTTTATTTTAGACCAGCGAATATCGGTGGTCTTATTTTAATGTTCAAAATCTTGCAAAAATTTTTGCCTGAAATCATCAATTTGCTATTGACTTTTTATTTGCAGGCTCGGTAATTGAATTGCCGAGGATTCCCGCTTATTATCCTAAAATAAGAACCATCATCATTGATATGCTACCCTCATATAGGACAATGAAATA